>ERZ1023897.124-NODE-124-length-29305-cov-22.517060_pt1 | contig 29305 bp, 20 predicted proteins | sample MGYA00380399_ERZ1023897 | MGnify/ENA primary metagenome ERZ1023897 (study PRJEB33179, sample SAMN07448995) | human gut metagenome | biome: Human-gut; feature: Human associated habitat; material: Faeces | host: Homo sapiens | place: India: Bhopal | collected... | reverse complement strand
TTTGTATGATCCCTGGATGATAGTCTCGTTGTTGTCGTCACGAAACTTGAAGTCATTCGTGTAGATCTTGTCATTGTCATTTGTGATCCTCACCAGACCGACATTGGCGGCATAGACCGGCTCCCAGTCAAGTGCGTACCATGTTCCCAAGGTAGCAGAGCCTTCGGTGAACCCAGGAACCACCGTGAACGGCTGGAAATGAGCGTTGTCAGCAGCATACATCACCTTGTATGTACCGGATGGTATGGCCGTGGTGTAGCTGGATGCCGTGTTGAGGTCAAGCATCAGCATCTCACCCGTTCCATCATAGTTCTCAAAGTCCATGGTCTTGTCTCCCAGATAGATGGTCCAACCTGAATAGTCTGTGTCGGTCTTGCCGTAGATCTTTGTTCCGTAGTAGTCAAGAGTGCCGTGTGAAAGGTTCTTCATCTCGACAACCTTATAGTTTGCATAATCCTTGGAATAATCCTCGACAGGGACAGAGCCTGAATATGTGAAAGAGTATGCCTTGCCGCCGGCTTTGACATAAGCGGAGACAACATATTCACTGTTTACTGTCTTGACTGAAACCGCTCCTTCGCTGACAACCAGATAGTTTCCTTCAACCTCGCTATCATAGACAAATGTTCCCTGAAGGCCTTCTGTGCCGAAATCCTCTCCTTTGGCAAAAGTATATTCAGGCATTTCTCCAGATTCATCAACGGAATACGAGCCGGCCGTGACGGACTTGTCTCCAGATTTGGGAGCGTTCAATTCAAGGAAAAGTGCCGTTCCCTTGCCGGAGAAGGCACCGTCCGCAAACACAACGCTGCCCGAGGTGAAGTAAGTCCAGGAGTTGTCGGTTCCGGCCATGTAATAGTCTCCGTAGAAGAAGCCCTTGGCTGAGTTGAAGGCTGTGAACTCTGTAGGGTAGCCTTCCGGCACAACGGTCACGCTGCACTCCGATGTCAGTGTTCCTCCCTGCACGGTCGCCGTGATGACTGCGTCACCTGCGGCCACGGCCTTGATTTCCGAGCCGGAGACAGTCACAACAGCCTCATCGCTCGAAGCCAGGATGTAAGTCTTGTCCGTAGCATCATCCGGAGTGATTGTCAACTCCGGCGTGAGAGTCTGCCCCACAGAAAGTGTCAAAGAAGTTTCATTGAAGGCAATCTTCTCGACCGAAATCGTCTTGTCTTCCTTTTCGCATGACACAAAAGTCAATGCGAGCGCGCCTGCAAGCAGACACGAAACAGTTTTGATAAGTTGCATAACACTTAAAGTTATTTGTTAAATTCAAAATAAAGTTAACCACTTTGGGCGACATTGCCAATAAATTTTTGCGGATTATGATTTTATCGATATCTTTGTGTCCGACAATTTTGTCGAACAAATTTGTCGGACACCTTTGTCCAACATTAAGAAGCTGTTTTGAATTGTTTGTTTGAAGGGTTGAGAGTGAAAAACTTCAGTTTCGACCGCTTCTTCCCAAGGAAGATAGCGGTGTTGTCTGACTGAAGAAACGGGAAGAAAATGAAGATTTTTTCACCTCAAAGAACATTTCAAACAATCCAAAATATCTTCTAATGTCTAAATGAATACTTGATTGGCAAAATTGTCATAAAATAGTACTGATGCGTTAATAATTATCAAATAAGGAACATGAAATAATAAGTTGCTTCAGATTAAGAGAAGATTTTCGAGGATAGATTTTTTTTTGAAGAAGGAGTGTGCCGGTGGCACATGACTGATGAGAAAAGAGACCGAAAAGATTCCTTAAGATGATGCAGGTTATTTTTTGAAGGTTACTAAAGTAAGTTCTGAAAAATCCTTATTTCAAATGAGTAGTTGAGGGGCTGTCATAAACCTTCAGTACAAACTAATTTCAAATCGAGGTTATAGTAGAATATTGTTAAACTTTGCAATGTTAATAAGTTACGAACATAGATGCGAAAGTTAGCGCATCACTGATAGTCATAAAACATAAAACATAAAGCATAAAACATACTAATCATCAAAGAATTATGAGATTTGCAATAACAGCGTTTGTGGTCATCGGGGCGGTGAAGATACTGCTCACGGAGGAATATATTCCTGAAAATGATGACAAATAGTGGAAATGCGGTTGGCGAAGTTCCGGGAGCGATTCAAGTCAAACGGTGAAATGAATATAATGGAACAACGAATATGGCAGAGGAGACTTTAGACACGGCCGCGAAAATCCTCAAGGCGGCGGAAGAGGAGTTTATGGAGAAGGGCTACGGCAACGCCAAGATGATGTCCATCGCGGCAAGGGCCGGAGTAAGCCATTCCATGCTGCACTACTACTACCGATCCAAGGGGAAACTCTTCCAGATGATCTTCGACGAGAAGGCAAAACTGATCGTCAGCATTCTCGAGGGAGTGCATGACAAAGAGATCAGTTTCAAGGAAGTCATAAGTCATTTTGTAATGAACCAGTTCGACCTGATGCGTAAGAACGACAGGTTTGTCTGGTTCATGATCGACGAGCTGATCCACAACAAGGAGAACCTGACCAAGATCATGGAGATTGTGCTTCCGAAGGTCACGGGCTACATCCAATGCGTCAATGACATGCTGGAGAAGGAGGTGAAGGCAGGTAATGTCAGGGAAATCAAGCTTATGGATCTGATTGTGAACATCGTCTCCATCAACGTCGCCTCGTTTCTCTTCCTTCCGGTCCTCGGTCAGATCATGCCGGAGGCTGACATCAACCGATACCTTGACGAACGCAGGCGGAGCAATGTGGGGTTCATCCTTGATTCGATAATGGTAAAATGAGAATGAACAAAATCCTGATTACAGCGGCCACGCTCATCTGCCTCGCCCTGCCGGTGAGCGGCCAGATGAGCGGCAGGGCAACCGATCCGGACGCTATCAGGATCCAGCAGCTGAAAACAAAACAGATAGATAAATGAAAAAGACACTTACATATTCATCATTGCTGGTCCTTGCGCTGGCGATGACCGCCTGCGGGAAAGGCAACAAGGTTTACGACGCCTCAGGAGTTTTTGAATCAACGGAGGTGACGGTTTCGGCCGAGGGAAACGGAAAGATAATGAGTCTGGATCTTCAGGAAGGAGACAGGCTTGAGGCCGGAGCCGTTGTCGGGTGCATCGACACCGTACAGCTTTACCTCAGCAAAATCCAGCTGGAGGCCAGCCGCAGGGCCGTCGGGAGCGGCAGACTGAACATTTCCAGACAGATAGCCGCCCTGGAAAGCCAGATCGCCAAACAGAGACAGGAACTGGACAGGTTCACGAAACTGGAACAGGCCGGAGCGTCGAACCGCAAGCAGGTTGAGGACATCCAGGCCCAGCTTGACATCCTCGAACGCCAACTGGCCGCCCAGAAGGAAAGCCTTCAGAACACCAACAGCAATGTCTCTGGACAGGCCGACGCCCTTGAGGCGCAAGTTATGCAGCTTGAGGACAAAATACGCAAATGCGTCATAACCAGTCCGGTAAGTGGAACTGTACTGGCGAAATATTCAGAAGCGGGAGAACTCGCCGTGCAGGGACGCGCGCTGTTCAAGGTGGCGGATCTTGAAAGCATCAGACTCCGCGCCTACATCACGGCCGACCAGCTGACGAATGTCAAACTCGGACAGGCGGTCAAGGTCTATGCTGATCAAGGCACGTCCGGAAGAAAGGAATATGACGGCACGCTCATCTGGATCTCTGACAAGGCGGAATTCACTCCGAAGACCATCCAGACACGGGACGAGAGGGCTAATCTTGTCTATGCCGTGAAGATCGCCGTGAAAAATGACGGCCTGATTAAACTTGGAATGTACGGAGAAGTCAAATTCTGATGATGAACGGTTCATTGACAGAATCAGCGGTACTGGCCGAAGGGCTTGTGAAGTCCTACGGCAAGGTCAAGGCATTGGGCGGGGTCTCGCTCGATGTCCGGCACGGTGAGACATTCGGGATCATCGGCCCGGACGGAGCCGGGAAATCCACGCTGTTCCGCCTGCTGACCTCCCTGCTGGTACCGGACAGCGGATCGGCTCAGGTCGAAGGACTCGACACCGTGAAGGATTACCGCGAGATCAGGAAGATCATCGGTTATATGCCAGGAAAGTTCTCTCTGTACCAAGACCTTACGGTTGAAGAGAACCTGACGTTCTTCGCAACGCTGTTCGGCACGACGATAGATGAGAACTACCACCTGATAGAGGACATCTACAAGCAGATCGAGCCGTTCAAGGCAAGGATGGCCGGAAAGCTGTCCGGTGGAATGAAGCAGAAGCTGGCCCTTTGCTGCGCACTGATCCACAAGCCGAAGGTCCTGTTTCTGGACGAGCCGACGACCGGTGTGGATCCTGTCTCCAGAAAGGAGTTCTGGGATATGCTCGGAAGGCTGAAGAACGACGGGATCACGATTCTGGTCTCGACCCCGTATATGGACGAGGCCGGAAGATGCGACAGGATAGCCCTCATAAGGAACGGGAAGTTCCTGACAGTCAACAGTCCGGCCGGCATCATAGCGGAGTTCCCGGACAGGTTATATTCAGTCCGATCTGACAGGATGCACGCCCTGCTGGGAGACCTGCGGGCATATTCAGGAACGATCAGGGCCTTCTCGTTCGGAGAATCCGTGCACCTTTCCACGGGGGATGGATTCAGCGAGGACGACCTCAGGAAGTTCCTGCAGGACAGGAAACACAATAATGTGGAAATAAATGCGATCCGACCGTCCGTGGAAGATTGCTTTATGAGAATATGATGACGGAAGTAATTCATACTGAGAACTTGACAAAGCGTTTCGGGACGTTCACAGCCGTGGACCACATCTCTTTCGATGTGTATCACGGCGAGGTGTTCGGATTCCTCGGAGCGAACGGAGCCGGAAAGACCACGGCAATGAGGATGCTCTGCGGCCTGAGCAAGCCGACATCCGGGACCGGAACCGTGGCAGGTTACGACATCGCACGGCAGCCGGAGATGGTCAAGAAACACATCGGCTACATGAGCCAGAAGTTCTCACTCTACGAGGATCTGACTGTGAAAGAGAATCTGGTGCTGTTCGGAGGAATCTACGGAATGAGCCGCAAGGAGATCGCGGAGAAGACTGACGTACTCCTTAATGAGCTGAATTTCAGTTCCGAGAAGAACACGATGGTCAAGGAACTTCCACTTGGTTGGAAACAAAAACTGTCGTTCTCGGTCTCGATCTTCCACCGGCCCGGAATCGTCTTTCTGGACGAACCGACGGGAGGAGTCGATCCGGTGGCCAGAAGGCAGTTCTGGGAACTCATCTACAAGGCGGCCGATGACGGAATCACCATATTCGTGACCACTCATTATATGGATGAGGCTGAATATTGCGACCGCGTCTCGATTATGGTGGACGGTCAGATCAAGGCTTTGGACTCCCCTGCCGCGTTGAAGCAGAGTGTTGGAGCGGAGAGCATGGACGAGGTGTTCCGCCGTCTTGCAAGAGAAGCCAAAAGAAATGGAGAGTAACAACAGATGAAGTCTTTACTAGCATTCATACAGAAGGAGTTCCGACATATCCTTAGAGACAGGTGGACTCTGCTCATCATAGTCGGGATGCCGATCGCGCAGCTTCTGCTGTTCGGATTCGCCATCACCACCGAGGTGCGCAACGCCTCCGTGGCCGTGTTCGACCCTGTAAATGACGAACTCACGACACGCATCATCGAACGGATGAATGCCAGTGAATATTTCAACGTCAGCGAAAGGATCACAGACATCGACAGGATCAACGACATCTTCAGGGAAGGCAAGACCAGCCTTGTGATGGTCTTCAGCGACAACTTCTCGAACGATGTACTTAACGGAGAAGCGTCCGTGCAGCTGATCGCCGACGGGACGGATCCGAACCAGGCCTCGATGATCACGGCCTACGCCGCCAACATCCTGGCCACCTGCCAGCAGGAGATCGCCGAGAAAAGCGGAATGGCAGGAGCGGCGATCACCCCGGTCATCAGAATGCTCTATAACCCCCAGGGCAAGAGCGCCTATAATTTCGTGCCTGGAGTTATGGGCTTGATTCTGATGCTGATCTGCGCGATGATGACAGCCGTAGCGATTGTCCGGGAAAAGGAAACCGGCTCGATGGAAGTGCTGCTCACCTCCCCGATAAGCCCGATGATGATCATCATCGCCAAGGCGATTCCGTATCTGGTGCTGTCAATCTTCGATCTGGTGCTGATCATTGTCTGCGCAGTGTTCGTGATGGGAGTACCGATCGCCGGAAGCCTGTTCTCGCTGGCTCTGGTCTCGATCCTGTTCCTGATCTGCACACTGTGCCTGGGGCTTCTGATCTCGACTATGGTCGAGACCCAGATGGCGGCGATGATAGCCTCCGGAATGGGTCTGATGATGCCGACGATGCTGCTGTCCGGACTGATATTCCCGATTGAGAGTATGCCACGCATCCTGCAATGGATCTCCACGATCGTCCCGGCGCGCTGGTACATCCAGTCGATCAAGATGATAATGATCCAAGGCACGCCACTCAGTTACACGCTACCGGAAATCGGAGTGCTGTCCCTCATCACACTCATACTCATCGCATTGAGCGTCAAGAATTTCAAGACAAGATTAACTTAAGAATATGTTATCCTTCCTCATAGAAAAAGAGTTCAAGCAGCTGTCCCGGAACAAGATCATCCCGAGGATGCTGGTGGCGCTGCCGCTGATGGCGATGCTGGTCTTCCCTTGGGCGGCGAACCAGGAGATCAAGAACGTTCGTGTGGATGTGGTTGACAACGACCATAGTCCGCTGTCGCAAAGGCTTGTGGCAGAGATCGGAGGATCGGCCTATTTCAACATCTCCGGCACATCGGACTCCTACCCTGACGCGTTGCGCAAGGTCGATTCCGACGAGGCGGACATGATATTCGTGGTCCCTCAGAACTTCGAGAAGGATCTTGTGAACGGCCAAGGCACGCAGGTCCAGATCGCCGCGAACTCCGTGAACGGCACCAAAGGCACGCTCGGTTCGTCCTATATGGTGTCAATGATCTCAGGATCAACGGCTCTGCGGGAATATTCAGAGAAGGTGAAGGTCACTTCCGCAGGGCAGGATATTCCTTCATTCTCGGTGAGCCCGCTCTACAAGTTCAACCCGTCGCTTGATTATAAGGTGTTTATGGTGCCGGCGCTGATGGTGATGCTTCTGACAATCATCTGCGGCTTCTTCCCGGCCCTCAACATCGTGGGCGAGAAGGAAAGCGGCACCATCGAGCAGATCAACGTCACCCCGGTAGGCAAGTTCCAATTCATTCTGGCAAAGCTGATCCCGCTCTGGATCATCGGCATCGTGATAATGGGTTTAAGTCTGCTGCTCGCCAAAATCATCTACGGAATAGCCCCGGCCGGCAGCATCTGGACACTTATGCTTTTCACCGGAGTATATATTCTTGTGGTGTCCGGGTTGGGACTCGTGATCTCGAACTACGCCTCGACCATCCAGCAGGCGATGTTCGTGGGATTCTTCTTCATTATGATCTTCTTCCTGATGGGAGGAATGTTCACTCCGGTCAGCAGTATGCCGGACTGGGCGCAAGCGATAACAATCGTCAATCCTCTTAAATATTTCATTGAGGTGATGCGTCTTGTTTACCTGAAAGGTAGTAAATTTGTGGATATGATTCCTCAGTTCCTCGCTTTGTGCGGCTTCGCGGCCGCGTTCGGAAGCTGGGCGATCATCAGTTACAAGAAATCAAGTTAATATTCAAATATGAACAGGACATCTGAATATGCTCTAACCATTGTGGTGCCTGTCTTCAACGAGGAGGACAATATCCACAATCTGGAAAAGGCTCTGACCGAGTTCATTCCTGTCAGCAAGGTCAAGACCTGCGCGCTGTTCGTGGACGATGGTTCTAAAGATGGCAGCCTCAAACTGATCCAGGAGGTCTGCTCCCGCAACAAAGACATCTTCTACATCAGCTTCTCAAAGAACGCCGGACTCAGCGCCGCGATAAAAGCCGGATTCGACTATGCCTTCTCTGAATATGTCGGCTATATGGACGCTGACCTTCAGACCACACCGGAGGATTTCAACCTGCTGCTGGACGGAATGAAGGAAGACACCTTGATGACTGGCTACAGGGCGAACCGCAAAGACACGGCGTTCAAGCGGATCCAGTCCAAAATCGCCAACGGATTCAGGAATATGATGACTCACGACGGGGCGAAGGACACCGGTTGCCCCCTCAAGATCATCCGCACGGACGCGGCCAAGAAAATCCCGATGTTCAAGGGAATGCACAGATTCCTGCCGGCGCTTATCCTGCTCCAGGATGGCGGCAGTTTCGGACAGGTTCCGGTAAGGCATTTCCCACGCACGGCAGGCACATCCAAGTTCCATCTCTGGAACAGGCTCTGGGGACCTTTCGCGGACTGCTTCGCCTACAGGTGGATGAAGCCACGGTACATCAACTACTCCGTGGGGAAGGGCAATGTCAACGATGAGCGAAATTAATCTTCCGGAATATGTTTGACAACATCCCCGTCTGGCTTACCTTCACCCTGGGTTTCACCGCCCAGACATTCTTCGGATTGAGGACAGCGCTCCAGTGGCTGAAATCCGAGATAGCTCATGAATCGGTCTCCCCGGTGTCCTACTGGATCTTCAGCGTGATCGGAGCGTGCCTGATGTTCATCTACGGAGTCTTGAGGAATGATTTCTCCATCATCCTCGGACAGTTCATCGCCTACTTCATCTATCTTTGGAACCTGAACGCCAACGGGATATGGAGCCGGATGAAGGTTCTCACAAGGGTTCTGCTGGCGGCTCTTCCGTTTGTGGCAGTCCTGCTTTTGATCAAGGACGCCCGGGGATATTCACAGAACTTCTTCCGCAACAGCGACATTCCGGTGTGGCTTGTGGTGTTCGGCTCAACCGGTCAATTGATGTTCACGCTGCGGTTCGTCTATCAGTTTGCCTTCTCACACCACTGGCATACATCCGTGCTTCCGAGGGGATTCTGGATCATCAGCATCGTAGGTTCCGGGATGATCATCATCTACGGCATCATCCGGCTTGACCCGGTACTGATCCTCGGCCAGATGTTCGGGTTTGTGGTTTACATAAGGAATCTGATCCTGGGATCAGGCAAAAAAGAATCTTCAGATGAAAAATAACACTCTACAGCCAGGGAAGGGCAACATATTCACCCGCCATCCGATGATGACGGTCTTCGTCTTCACTTTCGTATGCCTTTTTCCGGTGATGCTGACGAGGGATTTCACGCCGTCCAACGAGTTGAGGTATCTCAGCATAGCGAACGAGGCTCTTGCGGACGGGCATACATTCGCATTCTACAACCACGGACTGGCCTACGCTGACAAACCACCGCTTTATTTCTGGATTGTGATGCTGTGCAGACTGTTGTTCGGGCATCACAGCTGCCTTGCGTTGTCGATGTTCTCGTTGATCCCGGCGTTCGTCATCACGGGGATAATGGACAAGTGGGTGATGAAAGGCAAGTCAGCGATGGACAGAATGGCTCTGGCCGGAATGACGCTGACCTGCGTTATGTTCCTCGGGACTATGATCGTGCTGAGGATGGATATGCTGATGTGTATGTTCATCGTGCTGGCTCTCTGGACCTTCTATCGGATGTACTCAGGGGACGGAGCGCGAAGATCGGATTCCGTGATGCTGCCGGTGTGGATATTCCTCGCCCTTTTCACAAAGGGACCTGTGGGGCTCCTTATGCCGCCGCTGTCAATAGCCGTGTTCCTCGCCGTGAAACGGGACTGGAAAGGATTCGGCAAGTACTTGGGTCTCAAGACTTGGGGCATCATCGCCGGGCTTGCGGCCCTTTGGATCGGCTGTGTCTGGATCGAGGGCGGATCGGAGTACATCAACAACCTTTTGGTAAAACAGACCGTCGGGCGGGCCGTCAACGCCTTCACCCACGCCAAGCCGTTCTGGTTCTATCTCGTGGCTATTATCTGGTGTCTGGCACCGTACAGCCTGCTGTTGGTCGGGACATTTGTCGTCTCGCTGCTGCCGGTTCGGAATACATGTGTTGAAGAGACTTCCGGCCAAGCACAGTCAAAAGTCGGTATTTCTGACACATCAGATGCGTCGAATTGCCCAAAACAGGGCCGTTCCGACTTAGAGATTCTGTTCCTCTGCACGATCATTTCCACAGTCGCGATGCTGTCCTCCTTCAGTTCCAAGCTGCCGATCTACCTCGTGCCGGTCTTCCCGTTCTGCGTCTATCTGTTTCCTATCGTGCTTGACCGCATCGGGGAGAGAGAATGGATGCGATGGGGTGTAGGAATATTCTCGATCATATTCACAGTCATTGGTTTGGCCGCATTGCCGGTTCTTTTCGGGGCTGTCAAAATCCCGGCTCTCAATGACCTTTTGACTGAATATCCTTTCGCCCTCGAAGCCCCGATAATCAACGGCATAATTCTTCTGACTTTGGCGAATATTCTGGGAATATGGTTCCTGCTCAAACGGAAAGTCTGGAATATTCCCGCACTCCTTTTGGGTGCAGGTCTTTTCCTCGCGGTGTTCTCCGCTTCGGCGGTCGTCAAGGACATCAATCCGTACATCGGCTACGGCTCCATCTGCTCGAAGGTTCCCGAAGGCACCGATGTCGCCACGGTCTTCCTGCACAGACCAGAGAACATCGATGCCTACATCGGCCGTCAGATCACCGACTACGGCAAGGAGCCGGAACGCCTTGTGGAAGCGGTCTCCGCCTCCGACAAGCCTCTGACAATCATCACACGCACGTCAAGACTGGAAACAATCCCTGAATTACAGAAACTCTTCAGCAATGGCACCGTCCTTTACTCCGGGCCTTACTGCCTGACGACTATAAGCAAGAAGTAGCCCAGTTGCTTCGGCACTTCGACAAGTTCAGCGACCTATGGTTCAGCAAGTCAGCTACGGACCTATGGTTCGGTAAGCCAGCTACCGGCCTATGATCCGGCAAGATCAACAACCGGCCAATTGTTCTGCGAATCGGTGACGGGACGATGGCTCTACAAACAGGCGACGGGACGATGGTGCCGCAAACAGGCTGTCGGCCGATTCCGGTCACTGAGCATATCGAAGTGACCAATTGAATCATGGAAGTTGGGCAATCATACAAAACAACTCAGAATCCTTGGTTTATGTGAAATGTTATTTGCCAGCCGTGACGAAGTGGTTTCTTTAGTGGTATTAACGAATAAATTTCTGTTTTTTATATTTCTTATAGGTTTCTTTTCGTTTTTTACGTTTATTGTGCATATTATTGCGGTTCAAATATTTATTTAAATTTTGAACCATATGTATTTCAATGAAAAGAAACAGGAACTCGCTCCGTTCGTGAACCTGAGGAGCGACGTCGGATTCAAGGCGGTGTTCGCCGACAAAAACAACAAGGACATCCTAATCGGGGTGCTGAACATGATCCTACCCTCAGAGGCCAGAATCGATGACATCACCGAATATTCCGACCGCGAGCAGCGGCGGGATGTACCCTATGGGAAAAAGACAGTGCTGGATCTGGTCTGCCGTGACAAATCAGGCAGAACTTTTGTTGTGGAGATGCAGGCCGCCGAGGAGGACAACTTCTTCGAAAGGTGCGTCTATTACGCGTCGGGCTCTACCATCTTGAACTGTCGGACGGGGAACGATACAAGGGACTACGTCCGGTCTATGTGGTGTCGTTCCTGAACTATCACCTGAAGCACGACGATGAGTCCCTCTGGGACACCGACCACTTCATCTCGTACTGGCAGTTCACAGAAAGACGCACCGGAATGGTTGCGAATCAGACAATTAGTATTATCTTTGTGGAGATGACGCTGTTCACCAAGACGCTGGAGGAGTGCGTGACGGAGTTCGACAGGCTGTTCTACATATTCAGGAACAGTGAGGGTTTCCAAAGGGTCCCCGAATGGATCGAGGAGGCCGGAGGAATTTCCAGACGGCTCGCCGAGGCGTGCGAGGTCGCGGCGTTCGACAAGGATAAGAAACTTAAATACGAAATTGACAAGATGAACGAGTGGGACATTCTGGCGCAGCGGGAATTCGCCGAGCGCAAGGGCTTCGAGAAAGGATACGCCGACGGAGAGGCAAAGGGGATTGCTGACGGGACGGCTAAAGGTATGGCTAAAGGAATGGCTGAGGGTTTGGCTAAAGGTATGGCTAAAGGTATGGCTGAAGGTTTGGCCAAAGGAAAGGCCGAGGGGATGGCCAAGGGAAAAGCTGAAGGGAAGGCTGAAGGAAAGGCTGAAGGGCTTGTTGAGGGCAGACTGGAAGTGGCCAAGGCTCTGCTTGCCAGTGGCATGCCGATTGAGCAGATTGAGTTGTACACAAAGCTTTCCAAGGAGCAGATCGAAACTATTCAGTAGTGAACGTACGCCCATGAACGCTCATTAGCAAGCACACGGAGAAATACGTGTACCGACCTGCCAGCGGTTCATCTATACTAGAAAAGGCGCTCCCGGGATGATTCGGGAGCGCCTTTGATTAGAGTTTGCGAACAAACCTACTCTACAACTTCAAAGAGCGGGCTCGTTCCTTCAGCATCAGACTCTGCGGCCAAACGACATGTACCTCCATTAGGGGCCTCAAGCGCTTTCTTTCCAAGAGTCCAGTTAACGACACAGACCATTCTGAACTGCATCTCCGTACAAGCTTTCGCCAATGTGAACGTTTTGTCCACAGTGACATTTTTTTTAGACTCCTCAAAATTATACTCCGCAGAACTGCCGGATTCCGTCTCTTTCTTTAACGGATCTGTCGGCTGCCATGCCTCGCCGTCCCAATACTCAAGCCTCCAATATTTCTGACCGGTTCCGGAGCAGCGGGTGAGATACTTTATGTGAAGCTTCGTTCCTGCCGGATACTCATTGCCATCAGTCGCTGTGAACACCCAAGCATCTCCTGGCCACACACCAGTCACATAAGGATGTCCGGTACCTCCTACATAATACTTAGGATTAGGGTCGGAGGCCACCGGGAAGGAAGTCTTGTCAACCTGAACGAAAGTGATGCGTCCACTACCGACCGACTTTCCGTTTGCCTCAACATACATCCCATTGTCTCCTGCCGTGTTCTTGAATGTTCCATTCAATGTGCCGAAAGTCTCAACATAGGCATCCTTTGAAGGATCTTCATCAAAGAACCATTTTGCCTTTAGCGCAGGAGCCGGCTCCGTGATTGTGATAATCGGGCCATCTGTGGTTCCGGCCGGTACAGACCAACGGTGAGTACCTCCATTAGGAGCCTCAAGGGCAGCCGCCGAACCACACTGCCAATTTGCCACACAGATAAACCTTATCTTGACAGTCTGGTTGTTTATCGCGCTCTTAAGTTTGACTGTCTCGGAAACCGTCTGGTTCTTTTTGGTCAAAATGTGAGTGTAAACGGCATTCTTTCCTGTTTCAGTCTCGGTCTTGGTCTCCTTGACGTACTCCCATTCGCCACCGACGTTGTACATCATCGCCCAATACTTATGTCCTGAGCCAGAGCACCGTGTCACCCCATTAAAGTTGATTTTAGCTCCGGCGGAAGCCGTAACACCGGGAACAGCGAACTCCCAATAGTCGCCTACCCATGCACCTGTAATATATGGTTCACCTGTCCCACCGATAACCTTTGACTTCTTCTTGTCCACGTCAAGCGCGACATTCTCCTCAAGATCAACCCACGAAATGTAGCCTTTTCCCTTGGTTGCAGGAAGAGAGTTGTTCTTCTCAAAGGCATCTTTGTAAGTCCCCATCAAATCCTTTGAGAATGTCCATGAAATCTTGGATTCTCCGGAAGGTGCGGCCGGCCCTTGGTTGACAACAATTGGAACAATAAGGCTTTCCGCCACATTGACAAGATAAATCGTTGCCGTCCTAGGTGTTGTCTCAACATTTGCAGCCGTGTAAAGAATCAAATCAGTTTCCTCAACAAGACCTTTAGTCTCAATCGGTTCGACAGACACCCATTTCACCTCATCCGGAATCTGAATCGTGTAATCAACATTATGCTGTACCTTGACTTTGAAAGAAAGATCGGTCGCGTCTATGTTGAAGTAGTTTCCTCCAGCGATAGAAATAAACGGTTTCAAGGTTTGACCTGCAGCGGACTGAACTACCTGAATCTTCTTGGTGGAGACTCCTGACTTCACGGTGATCTCGGCCTTTCTCAATACGCTGAGTTCGCTTTGGTCACAAGTCACGGTCACTTCATTTGTCTGTCCGGCTCCTCCTTCTCCGTTCTCGACATGCAGCCAGTTGGCGCTGGAGCTGACCTTGAACGCGGCGCTGGAAGTCACATTGAACTTGACAGGAGCGGCAGGTGTGCCCTCAAAGGTAATCAAGTCGTTCTCAATGCCCTCAACCTTAATGTCAGCGGTCACGGCATCTGCGGCAAGCATCACTTCAATGTCATCGAGATAGTAGCGGAACACACCCTTGACCACATCGTCAGAAGAACCAAACTCATTTGAGCGGATGGTGATGGCCGTGGCAGTGGTCGCACCTTTGATAGTGAACATCGCATCCTGCCACATCATCTGACCCTGCTTCTGGGAGTGTGCGAGAGGATCGCTGATCTTGGCGCCATCGGTTCCCTTGGCAGTCACGACTGTACCTGGCCCGTCAATGGCGACAACCATGTGAGTATCGTCAATCTTTCCTGAACCCTGCATCTGAGAGCACCATCTGAACGATACGACAATGTCCTGCTCGCCATCAATCTTGAAGAGCGGCAGTGTCAGCCCAGACTGACTGTTTGTCTTTCCGAATTTGAAATAGGCATCCTGAAGATAGATTGTCTTGAAGCCAGGGTTCAAGTCTGTGTAGCCTCTGGACCTCAATTCACCGAGAACGTCACAACCATTATCCTTCAGAGTTGTGTAAATGTTGGCGCATCCGTCCGCGGACGAGGTGACAGCACCGACACAGTCAGAGATCTTGCTTGCCTCAGGAAGTTTCGAGTTGGCCAACTCAATGTAAGGAGCAAGCCAAGAGAAATCATCGGAATACGGCAGCGGCTTGCCGACGGTGTCATCCACCCCATTGTCTTTCAATGAAAAGATGACAAAAGCATATTGCTTGTCAAATGTGCCGACATAGTAGCAGAGAGCCTCGACCTTATGAACGTTAAGTTCCGTGGCTCCAACACTCTCGACCGGATCGATGATCTTACAGTTGACACCACCTGAAAGGCGAAGAAGATTCCCGATGATGGTTCCTGAAACCTTGGCGTATGTCACCTTGTCAAAAGGATATGAAGTGGATGTACCATCCACGACCACCGGCTCCGCAGGCCGAAGCTCAGCGTTCTGGCCGACCTCCAAGCCGTCCACCACAAAGGCAGGGACACCACCCTTGACCGCACATTTTCCGCTGAGCTGGACAATGTCACCGGCTGTGACACTCCTTTCTCCCTCAACGTACATGTTAGTCTGCCCGTCACCGATGACAAAGCCAGTCTTGGCCACAGCCATGACCTGCGCGTCACGAATCTTGGCGACAGTTCCATCCTCAAAGGCAGCGGCCTCGGTCACAGTGGACTCCGCAACCCCAAGGTAAGTGTCACCTTTCTGGTAGATGACGGTGCGGATTGAGTAGCCGCGGTTGTTGGCGATGGTTAGGGTACCCTCGCGAGGGGCGGCCATCGCTCCGTTGGCGACGTTGTCGGTGACGCTCACGGTCACATCTACAGTGTTGGTTCCGGATGTCGGATCGACTGTGATCCAGTCGGCGTCCACATCGATGAACCACGCTTCATCAGAGGCAATGGTCAGGGACTGCGGCTCCGCTCCAATTGCCTCGAAAGTCAGGCTTGACTCCGAAAGAAGGGCGCTCGGCTTGACATATTCCTCCTCGGAGCATCCGAAAATCGGGAGGACGGCAAGAGCCGCGGCGCAGAGTCTTATTATATTCTTAACTATTTTCATAATATCTTCGTTTGTTTCAATGGATTAATTCATTCCATTATCGGTGTCCCCGTCGGAGGAACTCAGGCCGTCATCCCATCCAGGATTCTGCGCAAGGTTCTTGTTAAGATCCCTGTCGCCTCTTGGAATAGGGTACAGATAGTCGCGGTTCTCATCGAACGTGCGGGTCTTGGTGCGGTACATGTCAACATAGCCCTTGTGGCCATCGCTCAGCACGATACCGTTCGAGTACGGCACATAGTTCCCGTCTATCTCGATCTCCTGGATCTGGAGGAACACGAACTTTTCTCCGTATTTCGTTTTGTACTCTTTCTCTATCTTGCTGCCAACATTCTGAGTGTCATAAAGATAGATGTCCGGATTGCCGTCACCCGTAAGGTCGTAAGGGCCGACACCAGGGAAATACGTTCCGTAGAGAGGTTGAGGGAAGCAAAGGCCTTCCTTCCACCTCACGATGTCATCCCAACGGCTCGCCTCCAGAACGAGTTCAATCGTCCTCTCGCGACGAACCTCCAGAATCTGGGCGAGATTGGCGGGATTGAGCCTTGCGATGTTCTGATAGCCGTATTTCTCGGAAATAAGGTAAGGATCCACAGTCAGACCGGCAAGATGAAGATGTGGCATTCCAACCCTGTCACGAAGTTTGTTGATGGACTTGTCCACATCCTCCTGGGTAAGGATATTCAGCTCGGCCTTGGCCTCCGCATAGATGAGATAGGCCTCCGCGAGACGGTACACAGGCATGTCGTTGAATGACATGTCGGCGCGTTCCGCAGTCTCGTACTCAGGACTCATGACAAACTTCTCAAGCTGGTAGCCGGTCGAGGTCATTGTCAGATCAGGGCCATAGACGGTCTTTTTGGAATTTGTGCGGACGTGGCTCGGAAGCCTCATGATCATGCCAAGACGAGGATCACGATCCTTCATCTCATCCACGAACTGCATGGTCTCCCAGCCCTCCTTGTCGGTGAAGCGCGAGCCATCCTTCATGAGGAAGCTATCCACGAACTTCTTGGAGAAGCCTGGGTTGCCGCCTGTGTTCATTAGCACATAGCCTGTGGCGTTGTGGGTACATCCGATGGACTGCTCCATCTTTATGGCGAGGATGTACTCATTCTTGTCGGCGTCAACCTCCATGAAAAGGTCATGGTAGTTCGCGGCCAATGAATATTTTCCCGACTCCATCACCTTTTGGGCAGCCTCGTAGGCCAACTTAAGATAGTCATCGGCGGAGCGTCCACCCTGGAATGAAAGGCCATGGTACTTCCTGAACGTACCTTCGTAAAGGCAGAACTGAGCCTTGAGCATGCAGGCGGCCCATTTGTTCACACGATAGACACTGACATCTGAAGGGAGAGACTCGATCGCCTCATCGATGTCCTCGATCATGTGGGACATGATGAGTTCTCTTGAATCCCTCGGATTGAAGAGAGTGGAGTCAGTCGAGCCGAGTTCCTTGTCGTACCAAGGAACGTCACCGAACCTCTTCACCTTCCCGAAATAGAACTTCGCGCGGAAGAACTTAGCGAGACCTGTGTATTTCTTGACAGCGTCCGGATCGGAACACTGGTCCATGTGGCCGAGCATGGTGTTGATCTTGCGGAGCTGTCCCCAAGACCAACCTCCTTTGGAAGCCGTTGTTGGAACCTCGCGGGCCGTGCCGCCAAGAAGTTCATCCGAAATCGTTCCTTTCTGGAACACAAGGTCTGACTGTTCGTCGTAAGGAGTTTTATCCAGAAGGTTGTCATAGAAAGAGTTGGAGAACAACTTCAAATCCTCCTCGTTACGGAAATATGTCTCCGGAACAAGCCTGTCCTTAGGGTACTTATCCAAAAAGCTGTCACATGAGGTGACTCCAAGGACGATTGTCAAAATAGGTAGTAAATATCTTTTCATTTTCACTGTCCTCCATCATTAGAATGTTATGTCGATGCCGAACATGATGGTCTTCTGCCACGGATAGGCGACTGCGTCCTTGGCGTCGGAGTTCTGATACAGACCGTCATTACTCTTTTTGGTGACACGACGATACGCAGACTCCGGATCCAGATACTTGGTGTACTTCTTGATCGGAGACCAGTAGGCCAGGTTCTCTCCGGAGAAGTAGAAACGCACCTTGTCAAGGCAGATCGCCTTTGTCCACTTCTGCGGAAGGGTGTAGCCTACCGTGAGGTTCTTCAGCCTGAGATACCTCACGTTCTGGATGTATCTGCTGTTAGGCGGCGCGAGCTCTCCACCGGTCGATGAATAGACACGCGGCCTTGGGAAATAGGTGTCAGGATTCTCTTCGGACCAGACGGTCTTGATGAAGTCCCGTGGCATGAAGGCCGTGTAGTAGGCGTAGGAATATGATCCCCAGAATGCTATGTTCATGCCGGAAGGATACCAGTAGTGGTTGCCCACACCCTGAAGGAATGTCGAAAAGTCGAATCCCATCCAGTCAAATCCAAGGTTGATACCGTACTGGAGGCTCGGAAGCGAGTTGCCGAGAATCTTGCGGTCGCCAGGGCTGTCGGCGGTGTTGTCGCCAAGGGTGATCTTGTTGATTCCGCCTTCTCCTTCCTGTTTGTTGTCGAGATCGACATACCTGAGGTCACCGGCAAGGAATCCGCCCTGCATACGGTTGGTGCCGACATAAGTGAGGGCGTCGCAGACGTTTGCCTGATAGTCCTTGGCTTCCTCATCGGTAGCGAACAGGCCGTCCACAACAAAGCCCCAGATGTCACCGATCCTCTGGCCAACATAGTAGTCAGTGAGTCGTTTGTCAGGATTGTTGGCATACCTTGTGATGTGGGAGGTGTAATCGCTCACTGAAGCGCGTATGCTGTAGTTGAACGGCTTCCCGAGAAGCTCGAAGCTGTCCCTCCATCCGAGGGAGATCTCGTAACCTTTAGTCCTCAAATCAGCGGAGTTCTCTTTCGGGGCGTCTTCGCCATAGACACTAGGAAGGGCATTGCCCTGAATGAGCATATTCTTTGTGTCACGGATGTAGGCTTCAGCGGTAAAGTCAAGCCTTCCGTTCAGCATAGAAGCATCCAGACCAAGGTTGTACTGATAAGTGGTCTCCCAAGTCAGGGATGACGAGTTAGGGGCGGAGATTCCGGCATACTGGGCTTTCGTGGAACCCTCACCGAATGTGAACGCCTTGAAATCATCGATGGAGATGGTTCTCATGAACATGTAGTCCTTGACATTCTGATTACCCAGCGAGCCGAAAGAAGCGCGGAGCTTGAGGTTGTTCACAAGTTTCTTGGCAGGGGCGAAGAACGGCTCCTCAGAAATACGCCAACCAGCGGACACTGAAGGGAACAGTCCCCAGCGATGCCCCTTGGCGAAACGGGACGAGCCGTCGTAACGTCCTGATGCCTCGACAAGGTACTTGCCTTTGTAGTCATAGTTGACACGACCAAAGAAACCGGCGAGGGCATATTCACTCTGCCCGCCTTCCAGATTGGTTATCTTGGCGCCGGTTGAAGGATCCGGGACAATCAGATCGAAATCATTCAGGAGTTCATCGGAAATATTCTGTCCCTTGGCGGTCACGTTCTTGTAATGGTAAGTTTCGGCATTGAAACCGAACATCACCTTGACATTGTGGGCGTTGTTGAAGGAATCTTCATAAGTTCCGAAGATGTTGCCGGTGTAATAGTCATATCTTCTCGTCCTTTCCTCCAACTCATTAAGGCCCGCTCCTGTGGTGTAGGCTCCGAAGACTCCCGGACGGATGCCGTAAGGAATGTTCACCGTCCTGCCCATCCCGTTGCGGTTCACCCTTCTGTAGGTGAAATTGGCGGTGAGATTGAACTGCTTGACCGGACGGATAACGAGTTCGGTGGTGTTGGCGAAGTTGAACTTCTTGTCGTAGTTCTTGTGCTTGCCCATCGCGAAGACGATCTGACGACCGTTGGCGACGTTGTAGTTACCACCGATGATAAGCGGGTTGTTGTAAAGTCCTGTTCCGTCAGGGTTGAAAAGCGGGAAGGACGCAGGGGTGTGACGAAGATTCCTGAACACATCCTGAATGTCACCAACTCCGATCCATGAATAGTCAGAGCTATAGAATGACATATTGTTGGACAGACTCATGATCTTGTTCAGCTTTGCGTCGATCTTCGCGCGCATGTTGTACTTCTGGAACACATCTGGCTCGGTGGCCTTCATGATACCGGTCTGGCGGTCGTAACCACCTGAGAGGAAGTACTTGATGTTCTTGCTTCCGCCACTGACCGAGATGCTGTGCTGCTGGACAGGATGCTCATCCCTGAACATCTCGTGGTACCAGTCGGTGTTGCAGTAGTAAACCCACTGTTCCTTGCCACCGCGGATGTCCTTGATGACCCACGGGCGGTCAGGGTTCTCGGTCTTGTCATTGACACGCGCAAGCATTTCCATCATGTCGTGCTGGGTGTAGCCAGTGTAAGGAGTGCCGGCGGACTGTGTCTTCCAGAAAAGGTCAAGGGTGTAGACCGACCAGTAGCCTCTGTCCTCGTAGTCGGTGGAGGTTGTAGGCTCCTCCCAACCGAAACGTCCGCTGTAACGGATCTTGGCCTTGCCGTCATCGGAGTCACCTTTCTTGGTGGTCACGAGGATCACACCGTAGGCGGCGCGGGCTCCGTAGACAGCCGCCGCGGCGGCGTCCTTGATTACGGAGATGCTCTCGACATCATTCGGATTGACATCCTCAAGGTCGCCCAAGGCACCGTCGATAAGGACGATAGGGCTGGCTTCGTTGACCGAAGTGAAACCGCGGATGTTCAGTTTTCCGGTACTGCCCGGATTACCGGACTGGGTCGTGATGTTGAGTCCCGGAACAGACCCCTGAAGCATTGTCACAAGGTTGTGTGACGAACGGTCCTTGAGTTCCTTGTCTCCAACGACTGATATGGCTCCGGTAAGGTTCACTTTCTTCTGTGTACCATAACCGACAACAACCGTCTCGTTCAGCATCATGTTATCTTCCTCCAGGACGATAGTGACAGATGCCTGTGAAGCGGGGACAGACACTTTCTTTGTGGTATAGCCAAGGGAGGACACCTCAAGGGTGACATTCCCGGCTGGCACCATCAATGAGAAAGTACCGTTTTCGGAGGTCATGGTTCCGTTGCTCGTTCCGTCAACGATGACCGCGACCCCTACAAGAGGTTGCTGCGCGGCATCGAGAACTTTTCCCGACACCTCTCTCTGGTTCTGCGCGAAGGCGGCCGTGAGGCAACCCAGCATCAGCGCCAAAGAGACAGCAAATGATTTGATAACTCTCATAAAGATGAAAATTAGTTTTTGTATGTGTTAAACTTGATGTTTGATTATTTCTTGAAATCCTCGACCTTGAAAGCCTTCGGACGCGCCATCTTCTCGGTGTAGACATTGCCGAACTCGTCCGTGACAGTGATTGTCAGGTCAGTGTCCGCGTCCGGTGCCGTCACCTTGAAGAAATGATGCCACAATTCTGTGGTGAAGTTTGGGCGGGATGTCAATCCAGTTTTGTTGTACCTCTTGGCGGAGAGAGCCGCTATGTGGAGCGGATCATAGGCCGAGGTCCTCTCCCAAGTGAGTTCCTTGCCGTTCTCGTCCGTCACGCTCAAAGTCCATTTGGAATTCCAGTTCCAGATGTTGATGAGAACCTCATTGTCTGAGTTCTCCGGGTACGCCTTGACGTATTTCCCGAAACCCTTGTCGGTCAACTCCACGTTGTCGGTAGGCATCTTAGGCACATCTTTCTCATAAGTGAAATAGACTTGGTTGAGATCGTAGGTTCTGAACTGATAGTCCTCGTCCCAGGCGGTCGCCTTGAATTTCCACTTGATGTCGGTCCCGTCGATGTCCCAGATGCCGTAGCCCGCGGGTGATCCGTCCGTTCCTACGTAGACACCCGGAGTCAGGTTGCCCGACCACCACCACGAAGCGCAGATCGCGCCCGAGTTGTGCTCGCTGAAATCCGTGGCGCCGTGCTTGCCGGACTCCTCCGGGTTCACGTTATAGATCACATGCGTGTGACCTGAGACAAGATGCGCCTTGTAGCCCTTCAGGATGTCAAACAGCCTGTCGGCGTTGGATGTCACGACTTTGTAGTCATCACCGGCTTCCGGACTGAAAATCTGGGCATGGGTCGTGAGTATCAACGGCGTGGACTTGTCCACATACCTCAAGTCACGTGCAAGCCACTCAAGCAGACCGGTCGTCAGATTCCTTGAATATTTCCGGCTCTCCGTGCCGTCGTAGTTCGAGCAGTCAATGTCATCCAGAACCACATAGTGGATCTTGCCGATGTTGAACGAATAGTAGGTCGGAGCCACGTTCCTGACATATTCAGACGCGGCCTTGAAGTCTGCGTCAGGTCTGAAAGCCTTGTAGTCGTTGTCGTGGTTTCCCATGGTGTGGAAAATCTGAAGACCCTTTATGTCCTGGTTGATCTCCTCCAGGTACTCCTTGAAACTGAAATCATTGACGTACCAGTAAATGTCCCATGTCATGTCTCCCAACGTCATTGCGTACATCTTCTCACCAGAGTGAGCGTTCATGTATTTGGTCAGATCGCGGGTGAACACCCTGAACTGAGACAGGTCACCGGTTCGGTTGGCAAGATGCATGTCTCCGAAGAAGAACATCTTGTACTTGTCCTGACCCCCGACTTTCACCAAAGAGAAATTCTTCTGCTCAACCACGGTGGCCTTCTCCGTCAGCAAGGAGTAAAACATCGGAAGAACTCCCTGCGACGGCACCTCGTAGCCGCTTGGCACAGAGATGGATACATAGCCCCATTTCTTGGCGGATTTAAGCTGGTATATCCCCTCGTCATTTGTCTTGGTGACCAGGACTCCATCGGTGACAACAACTCCTGGAACGCCGGAACCGTCACATAGGATCCTTCCCCAGACGGTAGTCCCCTTGTCGGGAGTGAAGCCGGAACCCGACTTGATCGTCAGGTTCGTCTCGCCGAAGGACTTTTTCTTCTGTCCCCTGCGGATCAGGACCTCGTACTTTCCGCTCGCGAGATTGAGTGGCAGCCTGACATTGAACTCTTTGGCGGAGACGCTCTCAATCTTGCAGACAAGAGTGCCGAACAGAAACTCGTCGGTCTGAAGCGGCGCCTTCTCCTGCAGAACACGGAATTTGACCAATCCGGCCGGTTCAGCTTCAATCTGCGTAGGCAGCGAGAAGAGCACCTCAGAGACATCAACAGTACCGTCATCACCGCCGCCGGACTTTTCGCACCGAACAAACACCATAAGGCCAGTCAGAGCCAGTACGATGAAAACCAATGATTTGAAACAGAAGTTTTTTCTCATTTCTGAATATGATTATTTGAGTTTAGTAAGAACAAGTTGGTAATCTTTTAAAGGATTACTTTGTTAAACATCAAGTTTAACAAACCCTAAGCGTTGGATTTCGCCAGATTCCTCTCGCTTCTGATCAGCAGGGCGCAGAGGAAGACTCCGATGAGGGCGCCTACTGCTACGGAGAGCATCGCGGTGTCCCAAGAGCTGCCGACGGCGATTCCACCGACAAGGATCTTGGAGCAGACGGCGTCACCGAGAAGGTAACCGAACAGACCCACGAAACCGGCGGCTGTTCCGGCGGCGTTCTTAGGAACGAGATTCAAGGCCTGGACGCCTGTCAGAGCCACAGGGCCGTAGATGAAGAAGCCGATAAGGCACAAGGCGATGTAGATCAAGGTCTTCTGCAAAGCCGGAGCGGCGGAGATGATACCAGAGCCGACCATCCAATAAAGCAGGACGCCGAGCAGGCAGAAGAACATACAGATCACGTTCATCGGAGCGCAGCGGCCTTTGAATATCTTGGACGTGGCCCAGCCGCAGGCAAGTGTGCCGACGGCGCCGACGATGTTGTGCACGGAGAAAGCGATCTTGCTCTCGGCTGCGGTCATTATGGACTTTTCCTGAAGATAGGTCGGAGCCCAGTCACCGATGCCGTAACGGACCATATAAACGGCCACGTTGGAGATGGCCACGATCCACAGGAGCTTGTTCTTGAACACATAGTCCACGAACAAGGTCTTGAACGGAAGCTTCTCGTCAGCTGAGCCTTTGGACTTGATCCCTGACCAGTCCTTTCTCCAGTCCTGGACTGAAGGAAGACCGCAGGACTCCGGCGTGTCACGGATAGCCCACCAGCAGAACACCGCGATCAGAATGGCGATGACGGCCGGGAACACGAAATCGCCCCTCCAGCTCTGAGTGCTGCCGAAAGCGTCAAAGATCATCACACCGGCGATGGCAAGGAATCCAAGGGAGAAGCTGCCGATGGTGTGCGATACATTCCACACGCTCATCTTGAAGCTTCGTTCGTTCTGGCTGAACCAATGCGCCATAATTCTGCCGCAAGGAGGCCAGCCGAAACCGCTCAGCCAACCTACTATCAGCATAAGTGTGAATATGATGGCGGTGTTCACCGCGGTGTTGGCCCCGAACGGGACAAGGCCTGTCAAGATCATAGTGAGAGCCGAAAGGACAAGGCCGACGCAGAGGAACTTCCTGGCGTCAGACCTGTCGGAGACGCTTCCCATAATGAATTTCGAGAAGGCGTACGCTATGGAGACAGCCGACATCGCGAGGCCGGCCTTGCCCGCGTCGATGATCCCGTCGTGGATCATATCCGGAGCGGCCAAAGACAGGTTCTTACGTACAAGATAGTAAGCTGCATATCCGAAAAACGCACCCAGAAAGACCTTGGTGCGCATTGCCTTATAGGTTTTGTCCACCTTGTCCTCTGCGAGAGGTTTACCCGCCTTTGGCGGATCAAGAAAACGTGACATAAATATTATTATTCGTTATTATAACATTTTAATCATGCAAATTTATCCATTTTGACCCTAAAAAGCAAAACTAAGCTTTACATTTTGGTAATATATCGTGACATCATAAAAAAAGGGCCGGCCGGAATCCCGGTCAGCCCCTTTCTGAAGTTTTCATCGTAAAAAGCACTATCTCTTAGCAAGCTCGGCGTCAACGAAGAACGCTCCGGCCTCGCCGGCCTTCTTGAGCCTCTCCACGATCTCAAGAGCGGAATCCTCCTCCTCGACCTGCTCACGGACAAATCCCCAAAGGAAGTCCTGTGTCGCCTTGTCCCTCTCGGCGGAAGCCAGATCAACAAGGTCATTGACGAGACCTGAGACATGGCACTCATGCTCGTAGACATTCTGAAAGACATCCTGAAGCGATCCCCATCCGTCAGGAACGACATCGATCATTCCGACCTTGACCTCACCGCCACGCTTGATGGCATAGTCAGCAAGTTTGAGGGCGTGCTCCTTCTCCTCGTCAGCCTGCTTGAACATCCAGTTGGCTGAACCGTTCCATCCTTCCTTCTTAAGGAAGAAGGCCATCTGAAGATAAAGATTCGAAGACCAAAGCTCAGTGATAATCTGATCGTTGATTGCTTTAACAAGTTTCTCTGAGATCATAATATTTAGAATTAATTAATTTCACAAAAAAACAAATTCTTATCATGCTAAAAACATGCCTAAACGATGGTTTCCTAAATTTTAAATGTTAAAATCTGATGTAATGGACGAATTCTTTCCTCGAAGGAATGAGCGGCTCGGACTTCAAGCCTATCTTCTTGAAGTCAATCTCTTTAAGATCAATGCACCGGATGCCGCCGTCGTACATAGAGCGGTAGTAGAACCGAAGACCTGACATGTCACTGACACAAGTACACTGGGTGGCTGACGGGATGTCAGCCGGCGCCTCGCCCTGCGAGAACTGCGCCCCGATCGGAATCTCCATCGATCCAAGAATATGAAAGGCCGTGAAGACGGATCCCTCGGCATTCGGCTTCTGCGGTGCGGTGTTCTGGAAGAAAGCCGCGCGGACAAACCTTGAAGGCGGCGTGAAATCCCCTGGCAGACCAAGCATCGCGCTTCCTCCACCGAAAGAAGACAGGGACATATTCCCAAGCGTGTGAGGCTCGGTGCGTCCAGGAAGGAGGTTGACATAGTTGTTGAGATTGGTGAGCTGCCAGTCGAACGAAGGCGAGTTGGTCAGCACGCCGAGGGTGTTCTCATAGAAAACGCACTTCCCGTCAATGATCTCCAGCACGATCTGGCGGCCGGAGGGCTCGGCGAACCTCCAATGCACGGTCGAAGAGCGAGGATCAAATCCGTGAATATGCACCTTAGCAATCTCGGCCTTGACCTCATCGACTGTGGCGCAACGTCCAAGGATATAGGAAACCAGTTGGAAATCAGAGATATTCGTCTCATAATTAGCTTCTGAATATTCCTCATACCTTCCATAGTCCGGGAAATAGAAAAGGCCGGCGGAGAGTCCTTTCTCGTTCATTCCCTCCATCATCAGCTCGTCCTGGACCACAGCCACGCCGACGTAGCCGTATTTTGAAGTGAAGCTGCGGCCGGTTCCGCCGCCGGGGATGAAGGATTTCCAGGTGTGGCCGCGTGGCACTACAACCCAGCGGCAGTCATTGTCGGATGCGGCCCACTCGATCGTGCGGGCCACAACAGTGGAGCCGTCCTTGGCCTTCAGGGTGATGCCTGTGCAGGCATAGCAGTTCTGGAACGATGCCATCAAGGCCGCTGCGGCCAGAATGATGGCGGTAAGAATCGATAAACGTTTCATAAATCATGTGGTTAAAATCTGCGAATATGTCTGATCGCAAACCGGACATATTCCCGTAGGTTCACAAAAGGGAACGACCCGCAAATAGCGAGCCGTTCTCTCATATTCATTGAAAAAAGTCTCACTAACAGATTGATTTTTCAACATTTATTTTTGACGAAGGTCATCCGGCCCGTACGCAGCCTTAGACTATTCCTTCTTCAGGGTGACGCTCGGGTTCTCGGTGGCGGCCCGGTAGCATCGTCCCGTGACGACCAGAGCTGTGATCGCGAGGACAGCGACAAGGGCGGCGGCGAACACCCAGATGTAGATCGGCACCCTGTAGGCGAATCCGGACAGATACCGGTTCACAATCCACCAGGTCAGCGGCATCGCTATGATGAAGCAGATCAGCACGATCCTCGCGAACTCCACGTTGAACATCTTCAGGATCTCCCCTATCGTGGCGCCGTTCACACGCCTTACACCGATCTCCTTGCGGCGGTACTCGGTCTCGAACATCACGAGTCCGAAGACTCCCATCAGCGAGATGATGATCGCCAGCAGGGTGAAGAGGGTGATGAGGCGGGAGAAGTTGGCCTCGGTCTGGTACTGCCCCTGAAGTTTCTTGTCAAAGAGCTGGACATCAACGTCATCCGGATTGACGGTCGGGTCTATCTCGGAAACCGTTGTGGCGATCTTCTTCATAATGGCGGGAATGTCGGCATTCTTCTCTGTACGCACAAGAAGCGTCGAAAGCGGTCTCCAAGGATGTTTTCCGAAGATGTACAGAGCCAAAGGAGACACATCGTTCTTCAATGAGGTGAAATTGAAATCACGGCAGAAACCGACGACCTCGGCGTCACCTTCATCCATGTGTCCCGGCATTTTTTCATTCAAGGTGAAGCCGAACTTGTTCTTCGCTGCCTCATTGAATATGAACACGCCGTTCTCGCTCTGCTCGTCGGCCTGGGTGAAGTCCCGGCCCTCGACAACCGGAATGCCCATAAACCGCAGGAAGTTCCAGGCGACAGGATAGCACTGGAAGCTGACCTGTTCGCCCTTGTACAATCTGCCCCAGCCCATACGGCTCGGCTGTACAAGGTCTCCATCAGCCCAGGTAATGTCCTTGATCTGAGGATCTTCCCTCAATTTAGAGCTCAGAGCCTCGGCGGACTTCGCGACAGTACGGTTCACGTTGGCCGTGATGAGTTCCTCACGGTCAAAGCCCATGTCGTGGCTGAGCATGTACTTTCGCTGAAGTCCCACGAACGTGGCGCAGATGATCAGCGAGATGGAGATCAGGAACTGCAAGCCGACAAGCAAGTACCTGAACACACGACCCTTGGCGCTTGACGCGAACGATCCCTTGAGGGCAAGCGCCGGCGAGAAGGACGTGATGTAGAAAGCAGGATAAAGACTCGCCGCGACGGCGAAGGAAAGTCCCAGAATGATTGTGAATATGCTCACGGAGATATTCGTTCCGAACGCCGTTGAGCAGGTAATGAGGTTCGCCGCCGTGGAGGTCTGGAACAGCGCCACGACAGCGGCGGCCAGAGCCAATGAGATGGCTATCAGCGAGACAGCCTCCATCACGCAATCCATGACAAGGCTTGCCCTTGACGCTCCGAGAACCTTTCTGGTGTTGACCGAATGCACACGCACCGGAACAAGGGCGAAGAAGAAGTTCACGAAATTGATGAATGCGATGATGATGACCAGCAGCGCGATGGCAAGCAGGGTGTAAGTCGTCGTTTTGTTGCCTCTGGCTCCGTCAGTGTTGGCGATCGTCTGGTCGAAGTAGGTCTCCGTCAAAGGGATAAGGTGGACTCTGGTCCGCTTGATGGCTTCAGCCCTGCTCTCATCGCTGGCATCGGAGTCGATTCCGATGATGTCCTCCATAACCTTGCGGGCGGCGGTCTCCAGTTCATCTTTTGAAACGCCTTCCTTTGCCTTGAAGAAGTAAGGATAACTCCACTCGCTCCAGCTGTCAATGGCTTGGTCTCCGATCGGGCATATGGCCTCGAAATCGGACAAGTCGGAGTTCATCGGCATGTCCTTGTAGATGGCGACGATGTTGGCGTCGTGATAAGTTCCCGACTGCCAGTTTCTTATCATCACATGACCACCGACTCCCACTCCGTACTTTCTCGCGGCGGACTCGCTGAAGGCATAGTCCCAGACCCCTACATAGTTATCCCACGAGCCCTCGGTGAGTTCGAAGCCGAAGACATCCAGCGTGCCTTTGTTCATCGAAGACATCCTGATGGAGACACTTGGATCGGAAAGCGTAGGATTCTTGCCGTCCCCGACAATGGTCTCTATCGGCTGCCCGAACAGATAGCCCGTGCCTCCCGCCTCGATCTCCGGAATGGAAGAGATCATCCGCTCGAACGGCGGCCTGTTCAGCCAGACCATATACTTTCCTTCAGTGTACCAGTCCGGCAGCGAGACGCAGTAGATCCGGTCCGCATCCTTGACCTCTTTATTATAGGTCAGGTCGTGATGCACCTGCACCAGAATGATGTACAGCGCCGCGAACGCCACCGTCATCCCCAGAATGTTCAGCACCCCCGAAAGCGGTGTCCCCAATTTTCTTTTTCTGAATATGCTCATATAACTTATACTTTTAATATTTCCGTTTCTCTTCGGGTCTTTTACCCCAGAACACGGAAAATTGACAAACCACTTTTATGCCAAAAGATATAACTAACAGCAAATCAATATTTTGCCCAAATACATAAATTTAAGAAGTGTAAAATTTCTTTACACTCACTGTAAAAAAACTTTACACTTCTCCCCAGTCACTGAGCTTGTGGTCCCTGAGCCTTGACCT
>ERZ1023897.123-NODE-123-length-29553-cov-40.579395_pt1 | contig 29553 bp, 33 predicted proteins | sample MGYA00380399_ERZ1023897 | MGnify/ENA primary metagenome ERZ1023897 (study PRJEB33179, sample SAMN07448995) | human gut metagenome | biome: Human-gut; feature: Human associated habitat; material: Faeces | host: Homo sapiens | place: India: Bhopal | collected... | reverse complement strand
GCGCCGTCTTAGGGAGGCGGAGGTCGCGAGTTCGAATCCCGCCACTCCGATTCATTAAAAAGTCCTTGATTTTCAAGGACTTTTTTTGTGTTACGTTTCATGTTGCAATCCGGTATTCACTTTTTGTAACGCTTCCGGCATAGCTCCTTTACATGGAAAGACATGTCATGAATGTTCTTTCACATACTGCAAAAATTCCGGTGTCTTTGACCAGTATTTTACACCCCAGTTTTCAAAATTCCATTCTTCCATGTAATCGTTACACTCGAAATCTACATAATATATTTCTTCGTTATGTACGACAAAATTCGTTGGAAAATAATCAATATTTGTATTGGCAGCATATAACAGTGCACACATTCTATGCAATTGCTCGATATAGTCAGTTTTCATCTTGTCTTCTAAAACCAACTGATAGATCGTGTCACCGTCAATAAACTCCTTCAAAATGCGTTCATTTTCCACATCTGTTTCAAGCATGACTGGCATTTTTATTCCGATTTCTTTTAATTTCCTGTAATCCCTGATTTCTGCCTCAAGCTTGTTTCCGAACTGATAATAATCACAAGGTTCATGATGTATCTGTTTCAAAACATACCTGTTATTTCCAGACTCTGCCAAGTAAGAATATCCACCCTTCCCCTTTCCCAGCAATTTAATTATTGTATAGCTTTTCCCATTTACGGTCATTTCTTTATTCATGTGTTTTCACCTCTGTTCTACACCGCATTGATTTCTGAATTTTAAAATTCCGCAAGCCTTTCCCTGCCTGCGGAATCTTCCAAGCATATTACATTTTTTCCACGCACCGGATCAGTGCATCCACATTCTCTTCCTTCGTGGCCCAGCTGGTACAGAATCGCACACAGCTGTGTGTGGCATCGATCCGCTGGTCATAGCTGTACTCGAACTGCTCTGCGATTTTTTCAAGATGAGCATCCGGTACAATGACGAAGATCTGGTTCGTCCGGTTGGGTGCCAGATAGTTGTAGCCCTTCGCGGTAAATGCCTCCCGCAGCTTCTCCGCCATGGCAATGGCATGGGCAGAGATCTCCTGATAGAGACCATCTGTGAAAAGCGCATCAAACTGCAGTCCTAACAATCTTCCCTTGGCAAGCATGCCGCCATTCTGCTTGATGAGATATCGGAAATCCTGTGCAAGCTCCGGGTTTTTGATCACTACTGCTTCTCCGAACAATGCACCAACCTTGGTTCCACCAATATAAAATACATCACAAAGCGCCGCGATATCCGGCAATGTCAGATCGTTGTCCGGCGCTGCCAGTCCATAGCCCAGTCTGGCGCCATCTAAAAACAGATACAGTCCGTATTTGTGACAGGTCTCGGACAGAGCGGTCAGCTCCGCTTTGCTGTAAATGGTTCCAACCTCTGTGGGATTGGAAATATATACCATTTTCGGCTGTACCATGTGCTCAAAGCTGTCGTTGTGAATATGGGCTTCGTAAGCCTCTGCTACCTGCGCTGCCGTGATCTTACCGTCAGGACTGGGCAGTCCCAGTACCTTATGTCCGCAAGCTTCCACCGCACCGGTCTCATGGACATTGATATGTCCTGTGACAGCGCAAAGCACGCCCTGGTGCTTGCGAAGTGCTGCATTGATCACGGTGACATTGGTCTGGGTTCCGCCTACTAGGAAATGGACTGCCAGGCTGTCATCCCCACAGGCCTTACGGATCTTCTCGCGCGCCTCTTCGCAGTATTTATCCTCGCTGTAGCCCGGTGTCTGCTCCATATTGGTCTGCACCAGACGCTCCAGCACCTTCGGATGCGCTCCCTCATTATAGTCACACTGGAATAAAATCTTATCGCTCATTTTTTTATTGACACCGCCGTGACAGTGTATTTCCTCCAACGTTATTTATATTTTAGCCTTTTCTATTTGCTAACTCTATACATTTTTCGATTGTTTCTATCTTATTTGATTCTCTGGACTTTCTGTTACTCAAATTCAGTCAGTCCTTCGTCTCCAGAACCCTTACCAGATACTCCCACACTCTCTTCGTGGAAGAAATGCTTAAGGTCTCCTCTGTCGTATGTATGTCCTTCATATCCGGTCCCATGGATACACAGTCAAGGTCTGAGATTTTGCTGCCTAACAGTCCGCACTCCAATCCTGCATGGATAGCCTCCACCCTGGGCTCAGTGCCGTACATTTCCGCATACAGTTTCACCATTTTTTCCCGCAGTGGAGAATGGACGCGGTACTTCCAACCGGGATAATCTCCGGTCACCACGTAATCGCCGCCTGTCAGTTCCACCAGTGCGGAAAGCTTTGCGATCAGGTTGTCCTTCTCGCTTTCCACGCTGCTTCTGACAGAATACTCAGCCCGTAAAACTTCCGCATCCGCTTTCAGGATACCCAGATTCAGGGAAGTCTGTACCAGCCCCGGCATATCTGCGCTCATCGCCTGTACACCGTTGGGCGTTGCCTGTAAAAAGGCTGCCACTCTTTTTGTCTCTTCCGGTGCGGCACAGGTGATTGTCTCGGCAGTGTCTATTAACTTTTTCGCAGTTACCTTTACGTTCGGATCCTTGGTGGCAAGCTCGTCCCCCAGTTCTGCTGCCAAAGCTGCTACCTGCTGCTCTAAGCTTTCCTCATCTTTTTCCTCTACTACGACTACTGCTTTCGTCTGTCTGGGAATGGCATTGTCTGCCAGTCCTCCGTCCACAGATACCAGTCCTACGGGCATTTTCTCAGACAGCTTCCACAGAAGTCTTCCCAAAATACAGTTGGAATTGCCTCTTTCCTTGTGGATCTCTCCGCCGGAATGTCCCCCTAAGAGACCGGAGACTTCCAGCTCATAACGCACGCCCGTAAGCTCTTGTTTTTTCATCGGAAAACGGCAGTTCACTCTGGCACCGCCAGCACAGCTGGTCAGGAAAATGCCTTCGTCCTCGGAATCCAGATTGATCATGCGATGTCCCTGTAACATGGACAGGTCGATCTCTCTGGCTCCGTCCATACCGACTTCCTCATCCACCGTAATGATGACCTCCAAACGGGGATGCCTGATGTCCTCGGAATCCAATAATGCGAGTGCATAAGCCACAGCGATACCATCATCGCCGCCGAGGCTGGTATTCTCCGCATAGATGCTGTCTCCGTTGATCCCTACTTTCAGTCCTTCCGTCTTCATATCCATGGTGCAATCCGGTGTCTGCACCGCTACCATGTCCATATGTCCCTGCAGGATCACTACCGGTTCATTCTCGTATCCGGGAGTTGCCTCCTTGACCATAATGATATTTTTCATAGCATCCTGTATATAGAAAAGCTTATGTGCTTTTGCAAAGTCCACCAGGAAATTGCTGATCTGCTCCACATTGCCGGAGCCATGAGGGATCTTCGTGATCTCTTCAAAATAGTAAAATACTTTCTTCGGTTCTAAGTTCGATAAAACACCCATTTTCATTTCCTCGTTTCTGCGCTTTTATAGAGAACAAAGTGCACTTTCAGTATAAGTATTTGTCATTTTTCTGTCAAGGAAACAATCCGGAGGCTTCCTTGGAGAGCAGGCCTGCCTGTTCTCTGCTCATATGGTTACTTCGCCATATAGAACTGCTTATCTGCCTGAATGCAAGCATTCGCAGAACGCAGTTTGCATGGCTCTGAATAGTTATGCATAATGATATTTTTTTCTCTTGGCGATCAGGAATCCTATTGTCACAAACAGCGCTAGGAACTCTGCCAGTACGATGGACAGCCATACACCGGTAATGCCGATCAGCTTCGGCAGGATCAGCACGATGACAATCTGGAACACGAAGGTACGCAGGAAAGAGATTGCTGCGGATACGGCTCCGTTGTTCAGGGCTGTGAAGAAGGAGGAACCCCACACGTTCATACCGCGGACCATGAAAGCAATGGCATAGATCCGAAATCCCCAGGTGGTCATTTCCAATAACTCCTGATCGTAGTTTGCGAAGATTTTTACTAACGGTCCGGCCAGGATCTGAGAAGCGGTCAGCAGAATCACACCGCAGGCTGAGATAATGACCAGACTTTTCCGGCAAAGATTTTTCAGTTCCGCATGATTGCCCGCACCGTAATGGAAGCTGACGATAGGAGCTGATCCCAGGGAATATCCCAGATACAAGGTCATGAAAATAATATCCACGTACATGATGATGCCGTAAGCCGCCACACCATTCTCGCCTGCTGCTTCCATCAGCTGGAAGTTATAGAGGATGCTAACGATAGAGGTAGAGATATTTGTCACCAGCTCAGAAGATCCGTTGGTCACAGTCTGCCAGATGACTTTTCCATGCCACTTCGCCTTCCCCAGCTGCAGTAAGCTACCGTTCTCTCTGGAAAAATAGATTACAGGGATGATTCCGCCGACGAGCTGTCCCGCTGCGGTAGCCAATGCTGCTCCCACCAGTCCCAAAGGAAATACCACGATCAACACATAGTCTAACACCGCATTGGTCAGTCCTGCGATCACATTTACCTTTAAACTCAAAGTCGGCTTCTCCGCTGCGATAAAAAAGCTCTGGAACAAATACTGCATAACAAATGCCGGGGAGGACAAAAACAAGATTCTGGAATAGCGTACGCAGTCCGCTTCCAGTTCCCCGTCAGCCCCCAGCGCCAGTGCGATCTGCGGTGCCAGTGCAAAACAGATGAATCCCACCACGATTGACACCGCCAGTGTCACATATATGATCAGCGAAAAATATTCGTTAGCCAGTTCCTTTCTCCCTTCTCCCAACGTCATGGAGACCACGGCGCTTCCTCCGGTACCTGCCATGAATCCAAGAGTTCCCACACCCATCAGCACCGGCATCACCAGATTCAGGGCGGCGAAAGGCGTCTTTCCCACATAGTTGGATACAAAAAAGCCATCGACGATACTGTACACCGAAGTACATAACAACATTAAAATGGACGGTGCCACAAAACGCAGCAGCCGTTTATAACTAAAATGATCAGATAACTGTATTTTCATAATAACCTCATGCCTTACTATTACCCGCATGCCTTCCGGCACTTTCTCAACAGATACTTCTGCGCATTATGCAGGCATCATTTTCGTGTCATCCTCGGAGGTTCCTGCGATCACGCGGGATCCCCCTGTCTTATCAGTTCCTCTATTTCTTCCCGGAAAAATTCCGTATGCTTTTTCATAGTTTTCAGGAATATTTCTGCCTGCTGCTCTCCTATCGCCGCCAATGCCCGGCGCTCCGCATCCATCAGCGGAACCACGATCCTCTCCACAGTCTCTTTCCCCTTCTCTGTGAGATATATCCTCTTATTCTTGCGGTTGTCTTTCTCCGTCCGCAGAATAAGCAGACCTTCCTCCGTCATATTTTTCAGTGCGGAATTCACTGTCTGGGGCGTGTAGAACCAATAGTCGCAGATCTCCCTCTGGGTAAACGCCTCTTTTTCCCGTTCCTGGATACAATACAGAATCCAGAAAGCCGTCTCCGACAGATTACAGTTTTTTGCATAGACCCGGTACAGGTCATCCATCTCTTTGATCAGCTGATTGTACAATGTAATCTGCGCAAAAGATTTTCTGCTTTCCTCTTCCATATCGCTTTCCTCCTGTAACTACATCGTTGCATCTGTTTGTTTTTATCCGAAATCGGACTAAACGACATTATAATCCGAAATCAGATTATTGTCAACCCATAAAAAATACGCAAAACTGACACTTCCCATTGTGTCCTTCTGCGTATCGTTATATAATAGCCTTGGCATCAGTTCCGGGAGGAGTGCGGTTCGCCCGTATCGCCAGTGTCTAGGTTCACCTTATTGAATATCCCCGTAGAACACTCGGCGGCTGATGCTATTCTGAAATATTCTGTCTTTTCAAAGTATAGTTTTATTTTACCCCAACACACTACTATTACCTCGTTCTTTTTGTATGTAATATTACGTATTATTTATTGACATACGTAATATTACGTATTAAAATGAATTTGAGGTAGGAAAGGAGATACAAAAGATGCCTATGACCTCACAGGAGATGATCAAACTCCTATTAAAAAACGGTTTTGCTATTATCAGCCAAAACGGCTCCCATGTTACCATTGCAAAGACATAAAAAAAGGTCTGGAACAGGCAATTCTGAAACAAGCTGGCTTAAAATAACAAATATTGACAAGGAGAACCAAAATGAAAAAACTTTTTTATCCGGCACTTTTTCATAAAGCAGAAGAAGGAGGCTTTTGGATCACCTTCCCGGATTTCCCCGAATGTATGACACAGGGGAAAAATATGCAGGATGCCTACGAAATGGCATGGGATGCACTTGGTCTTGCCGTAGTCTCCCGTATAGAGAACAGAGAAGCCCTTCCTCCGGTCACAGAACCTTACGCTGTTACTTTAGATCCTGATACCTTCTGTGTGGTTGTTCCCTTTGACCTCATATCCTACCAGAAAAAACATAACTCCAAAGCAGTCAAAAAAACTCTTTCCATTCCGGAATGGCTGAATGAAGCTGCTACAGATAGGAATGTTAATTTTTCACAGGTATTGCAGGATGCTCTTCTTCAAAAATTGAACCAATAAAACATGTTGCATTCCATGTTGCATTTTGCAAACTATTACGTCAAAATACAAAAAATCAAAATGCGCAAAGACCCATTTCTACAGGTTTTTGCGCATTTTCTATAAATATAAAAGCAGATAACGGGAATCGAACCCGCCTTTCCAGCTTGGGAAGCTAGCGTTCTACCGATGAACCATATCTGCAAAAGGAACATAAAATATTATACTCCATGTTCCTTTATTTTGCCAGTCCTAATTTTTACATTTTTACCATTTTACTTATTTGCTTATTCATTTTACTTATCCAAGACTCCCAACCACTTCAGAGCGTTCCAAATGCCGTCTTTATCCACGTCCGTGGTGATATAATCTGCCGCTTCCAGCACCTGTTTACTGGAATTACCCATAGCAATGCTGGTGTGGGCATACTTTAACATCGGCAGGTCGTTATTGCTGTCTCCGATGGCCACAGTGTCTTCCATGGGGATCTTCAAATAGTCCGTAATGTAACGGATTGCTGTTGCCTTGGAATATCCTTTGGGAACAATCTCGTAAAACCCTTGTTCTCTGTCGATAAAATCCAGTATTTCCGACAGATCATGCTTCATTCCGACCATTCCCGCCGGAGTCTCTGCATAAGCATATAATTTATCGTAGTTGCCCGGTGCATTGGCATAGCGATCGTATTTTCTATTCTCAATCTCACGTGCCATATGGCGGAAAGTATCGGTAAATACTTCTTCTCCTCTGGGAGCATAGTCTTCCCTGCTGCCTTCCAGGACGGCATCCACATGATACTTTTTCATGGCTGTCAGAATTGCCTTAGACTCCTCCATGGAAAATGTCTTGTGCATCAGCTGCTTTCCATGATATTCAATCTCCGTTCCGCAGCCCAATAACAATCCGTCGAATTCCACCTGTCCGGTAAGATTTTCCCCTACCAGCCGTTTCGTACGCCCGGTGTTGATCATGCAGATATGACCGTTGGCTCTGGCGATGCGGATGGCTTCCTTCGTGCTCTCTGACATCAGCTCACTTCCTCCGCATATTAAGGTTCCGTCAATATCAAAAAATATTATCTTCATCTCAGATTCTTAAGCTCCTCTACCAGATCCAGATCGGATTTCTGTACCTTCAGATTCGTGGACACGGGCTCTTCACCGGGTCTCGTGATCGTGATCTCGATAATGGTTCCTTCCGTGATCGCTCCACCCATAAAAAATCTGCTTACAAACGCTGCAAATTTGGGATGATTACTCTCGAAGGTATTCTTCGCATTCATCAGTTTCATCATCATTCCGGGATTTATCATAATGGTCTCCTTCCAAATAGTTACAAAAAAGAAAGGCCGTCCGCACCATCCGAAGATAATGTGTCCAGCCTTAACAGTTGCTATTATTTACGCGATCTTGGACTTAGCCAGCTCTGCAAGGGTCTTGAAACCTTCTGCATCGTTAACTGCCAGGTCTGCCAGCATCTTTCTGTTCATATCAACGCCTGCAAGCTTCAGACCGTACATGAACTTGCTGTAAGATAAACCGTTCATTCTGGCTGCTGCATTGATACGAGCGATCCACAGCTGTCTGAACTGACGCTTTCTCTCTTTTCTACCTGCATAAGAGCTGGTCAGAGCTCTCATAACAGACTGCTTTGCTACTCTGTACTGCTTGCTTCTTGCGCCTCTGTAGCCCTTTGCAAGCTTTAATACTCTATTGTGCTTCTTCTTGGCATTTAAGCCACCTTTAATTCTTGCCATGTCTTATTTCCTCCTCGCCTGAATTATAAATAAGGTAAAATCTTCTTCATATTCTTAACATTAGTTGCATCCGTAATTGCAGGCTTTCTCAGATTACGTTTTCTCTTGGTAGACTTCTTGGTTAAGATATGGCTCTTGTAAGCTTTAGATCTCTTTAACTTACCGGTTCCTGTTGCTTTAAAGCGCTTAGCTGCTGCTCTGCTTGTCTTCATTTTGGGCATAACGAGTTCCTCCTAAACTTTACTTAATCTATCGTGTCGGAATCCGACACTTTTTAACTGTACGAATTAACGCTTCTCAGTTAAAAACATGGTCATGCTTCTGCCTTCTACCTTGGGAGCTTTTTCCACTACCGCAATATCGGACAGGCTCTGCGCGATATCATCTAAGATATGCTTGCTGTTGTTCATGTGTGCCATCTCTCTGCCGCGGAATCTCAGGGTGATCTTCACTCTGTCTCCCTTAGTCAGGAACTTTCTGGCTGCACCGATCTTGGTGTTCAGATCGTTGGTATCGATATTGGGGGAAAGTCTGATCTCCTTGATATCGATGACTTTCTGCTTCTTCTTTGCTTCCTTCTCTTTTCTCACCTGCTCGTATTTGTACTTACCGTAATCCACGATCTTACAAACAGGAGGCTTTGCCGTAGGAGCAATCTTCACCAGGTCGAGTCCGGCTTCCTCTGCCATCTTCAGGGCATCTCTGGAAGAAACGATTCCAAGCTGTTCTCCGTCTTCTCCAATCAGTCGTACTTCTTTGTCTCTGATCTGTTCATTAATCATTAAATCGCTAATGGTTGTGTACCTCCATAAGAAAATGTGTTAAACAATAAAAAAAGCAGATAGCATAACTATCCACCTGTTCCCTTCACGGACTGCCCTCATTCAAATAAATTCCAAACGAGTTCTCTGTCTATGAAAAATCTGAACGCTTACCAGCCTGCGCCGTAAGGTGAGAGTGGATACTCTGCTTGTTGTATCGTGTTCTTCACACGCTTAAATAGAATACCACGAAGTTTTCCTGATGTCAACCCCGTTTTTACAATAATATTACATTTTTTCAGCTTACTGTATTCTATGTACCGGCGGTCTCCCGCCGAATCCGATCACTTGCTTTATTATCCGCATTTTGCAGGGATTTGTCAAGCCGGATCTGATGGTTTTGTTTCCTGTCTGTTTCCTATTTTTCTGTAAAAGTAGCACAGGCCGTCTCTCTGCAGTCGCAGGCTCCGCAACCCTTGATATCCACATGATCCGCCACGCACTTGTAATTGCTGTTATAAATACATTTTACCGCCTCACAGTCGATGCTGATCGTATGGCTTGGATGAGCCAGGGAGCTGCTGAAAGAATCCCGCCCCTCTCTCTTCTGCGCAAAGCTTTCACAGCAGGTTCCGTCACAGTCGCAGGCGTGCTTGCCACCCACCATGATGTCTCCCTTGCTACACAGACAGTCCTTATTATAGGTACAATTTTCCACAACGCATTTTAAATCTGCCATGTTTCCCTCGCCTTCTGCCGCTTTCTGCGGCGTCTCATCTTCTTTTTTGATTTTAAAATTTTAAAAGAGGACACGCGGCAAAAGAGCAGTTGCAGTCCCACCACGCGTCATGGATAGTCTGTGCAGATTTGAAATTCTTATTCCTTTTACTGGTTTTTTTATAAAATTCGAGATGCCACTGGCTCATCTCGTTGCCCATAAGAAATAAATAAAGCGCCACCCCATTTCTATGGGAAGTGACGCTTTTTTCATGTTTTTCTTTTATCTTACTGCCAAATTACTTGCTCAGCTTCTTGGTTGCGATCTCATCCTTTAACATAGCCAGGAATTCGTCTCTGGATACCGTAGTGGTGTTCTGCTGTCCGTGCAGACGATAGCTTACGGTGCCGTCCTGTGCTTCCTGTTTTCCTAAGATGATCAGGTAAGGGATTTTTTTCACCTGTGCTTCTCTTACACGATAACCCAGCTTCTCTGCTCTCTCATCGATGTCCGCTCTGATGTTATTGTCCAGCAGATAACCGTACAGATCATGGGCATAAGCATTCAGCTCTTCGTCATCGTTCTTGACCGGCAGGATCATTGCCTGTACGGGAGCAAGCCACAGAGGCAGGTTACCCTTGGTCTCCTCCAGGATATAAGCCATGAATCTGTCCAGAGATCCTAAGATTGCTCTGTGCAGGACCACGGGAGTCTTCTTCTGTCCATCCTTGTCCACATAGGTCAGGTTGAACTTAGCAGGCAGGCAGAAATCCAGCTGGCAGGTGGACAGGGTGTACTCGTTACCTACCGCAGGTTTTACGTTTACATCCAGCTTCGGTCCGTAGAATGCAGCTTCACCGATCTCCTCGGTATACTCAATGCCCAGGTCGTTCAGAACCTTGCGCAGAGCGTCCTCTGCATTGTTCCACATTTCGTCGTCATCGTGATATTTTACCTTGTCCTCCGGATCTCTCAGGGACAGGACACATCTGTAATCGGTAATACCGAAATCCTTGTAGGTATTGAAGATCAGGTCTACTACATTGGAGAACTCGGACTCGATCTGCTCCGGTGTTACGAACAGATGGGCATCATTCTGGCAGAAATGTCTGCCTCTCTCGATACCCTTCAGGGTTCCGCTGGCTTCAAAACGGAAATCATGCGCGATCTCACCGATACGGATAGGCAGATCTTTGTAAGAATGCTGCGTGTTAGCGTAGATCATCATATGGTGAGGGCAGTTCATGGGACGCAGTACGAAGGACTCTCCTTCCACTTCCATAGGAGGGAACATGTTCTCCTTATAGTGATCCCAGTGACCGGAGGTCTTGTACAGATTTACAGTACCGACACAGGGAGTCATAACGTGCAGATATCCCAGTCTTCTCTCTTTGTCCTTAATATAATTCTCCAGCTCCTGCCATACGGTGTAACCCTTGGGAAGGAACATGGGAAGTCCACGGCCTACCAGATCATCGGTCATGAACAGTTCCATCTCTTTGCCGATCTTTCTGTGGTCACGCTCTTTGGCCTCTTCCAGCTCTTTCAGATGTGCTTCCAGTTCCTCTGCGGTAGGGAAGCAGACACCGTAGATACGCTGCATTACGTGGTTGCTGGCATCGCCCTTCCAATATACTCCGGAATGTTTTACCAGTTTGAAGTTCTTGCACAGCTTGGTGTTGTCTACGTGAGGTCCACGGCACAGATCGGTGAAATCACCCTGATCGTATACAGTGATGTTGCCGTCTTCCAGATTGCTGATCAGATCCAGCTTGTACATATCATCCTTGAACATTTCCATGGCTTCTGCCTTGGAAACTTCTCTTCTGTAGATTTTCTTGCCTTCCTTACAGATCTTCTTCATCTCTTTTTCGATGGCAGCGATCACTTCATCATTGACTACATCGTTGCCGAGATCGATATCATAATAGAATCCTTCTTTTACCACAGGTCCTACCCAGAATTTTGCATGAGGGTACAGATGCTTTACTGCCTGTGCCATAACATGTGCGCAGGAATGATTGAGAGTTGACAGTCTTTCGTCTTCCTTAAAATTTACCATTTTCGTTCTCCTTTTTGTTGTTTTCTAAACTATTCAGCACCAAAAAAGTCCCTTGCAACAATCTGCAAGGGACGTATCACACGCGGTTCCACCCTGATTGCAATTATTTTATAAAAAATAACTGCCACTCATTTGCTCGTAACGGGAGCTGCCGGGCTGTATTAAAGCCACTCGGAGATGGTCTTCGTCCGCATCCGGCAAAACCGCTCACAGCTCCTGTTCCGAATAACAAGGCGGTTCTCTCTGGTGCCTTTCTATGCATCCTACTCTTCTCTTCAACGTTTTCTGATCTTAAAATCTGTTGCTTTAGGACTTATGTTGATATCATAGACCTTTTCACACGGATTGTAAAGAGGTATTTATATAGCTTTCCACATTTTCTCTGGACATATCTAAAGCTACCGCCAGTTCTCCATACAGATGATCCTCTGCAATACGAAAATATCTGGCATCCACTGCTGTCTCCTTACGTCCCGCTTCCTTTCTGGCACGTTTCCGCAGGTAGATCGTCTTGATGATCCGGATCAGATCCTGACAGCTGCTGGTCTTTAAGCAATTCTTGTATTCCTGCTCTAACAGCTTATCATTGGCAATGGTGATCAGCGGGATCTCCGGGATCCTGTGGATCAGATTCTCCGCTTCCTCGTGCGCAAGCACCTTACGCATGGAACCTTCCGCCGTATCCACCGGAATATATACCGTGCTGGAGGACAGATACAAAGGTTTTAAAATATAATACTCTCTCTTCTTATCCACTCCCGCAATGTCTAATGTCGTGATCTCTTCCACCACACAGACTCCCTTACTGCCACATACTACACGTTCGCCCTTCTGAAACACCTTAACCTTCCTTTCCTCTGCCGATTGCAGAAAAATGCAAAACACAATTTCCGTTTACTACCAATAATATATCCATTTTTAACTATTCTAACAGAAAAAGCGCCGAAATGTCAGTATCTTTCGGCGTTTCTGAATATTTTTGTGAATATTGCTCATAGGAAATCGGTCAGGTATTGTGCATTATTTCTGATAGGCGATGCGTGGATCTCCGTTTTTCAGGTAAATAATGCCTCTGCGTTCGAAGCCGTTCTTCTCTAATAAGCGCTGCATGGTGTGATTATCGAAATGCGTATCGGCCCGCAGATATTTCACCTTTCTCTCACAAAAAGCAACACATTTTGCAAACAGTCCCTTCACTTCTCCGTCTCCTGCCAGGCGATGGATCGTGCCGTAAGGGGTCTCCTCCCGCCAGCTGCCATCCTCAATATAGGCATAGGTTGGTTCCTCCTCCAGCAAAAGCATGAATACCCCATGAATGCGTCCGTCCTTTTTATACACATACAGCCGCTGTTTCTCTATATCTGTCCGCAGCGTCTCCGGATCCGGATAGGTTCCGTTCCACTGGTTTGGATTGCCGCTTGCCCGCATGTAGGCTTTGGCAATGTCATAGATCTCCAGGATCCGGGGCAGGTCTGTCTCTGTTGCCGTTACGATCTCCTCCGTCCTGTTGCTCTCTTTCCTCTCTTCCACTGCTTCCGGTACCGTTTTCCCCAGAATGTCCCTCACGGCGGTCTCCATCCGCTCTGCCAGCTGTCTGTGGCCCTTCGCTGTCAGGTGCACATGATCTGCCTTCGTCAGTTCACAGCCTCCCGCATCCAGAAAATCCACCTGCTCTGCCACCGCCAGCAAAGCATATTCTCTTGCCAGTGCTCTCGTTGTCTCCACACTGTTTTCATTAAAATCAGGATAAATCACACCCTCTTCGATGGGAACCGGCGCCACAATCAGGATCTTCGGTCCGTTCTTCCCCCAGCAGGGAACCGATTTTGCCTCTTCCACAAGGATCTGCATGCCTTTCGTGATCTTCTTCGCATCCGTATTGAATTTCACTTTGGAATCATTGGTGCCCAGCATCAGAATCACCAGGTCTAACGGCTCGTGGCTGTTCAACAGGGCATGAAGTACCGGTAGCAGATTTACCGAATCCATGTCCGGATCATCATACACACAGGTTCTGCCACTTAAGCCTTCCTCAATGACCAGATATTCCGCTCCCAGTGCTTTCTGTAACAGACAAGTCCAACGTTCCTCTTCATTATATCTGCTGCCGTGGTCGGCACTCTCCGACGGATCGGTGCAGAGCCCATGGGTATTGGAATCTCCGATGCACAAAATATGTTTTTTCACTGTTTAACTCTCCGTTTTCTATTTCAGTCTGTAACTATCCAGGATCCCCAGACCCTTTTCCGGCTCCTGCTCATAGAACTCCAGCCCTTCGGTTTCATCGACATATTCACGTATTGCTTCTACTACGGTCATTTGTTTTTCTCTCCTTCTGCTGTTCCTTTGTTCATATTTGCTGCTTCTCTTTATTGTATCATGATTCGCACCTACGGTGCTTACCGTTGCTTTGCAACGATCATGATCAAATTCGCCGTTCGCCAATTATGCAAGCATATTGGCTCACTTGCGCTCATTATATCATAAAAGGCGAACCCTGGCACCGCCAAAGTCCGCCCTTCATCATTTTCTTCTCTTATTCCTCATTCAACTTAACCAACTTAGCTGTATAACTTATGATAATTCCCGTTTCTACCTTTCGCACTTTCTGGAAAAGTAAAAATTTATCTCTTAAGTAAGTGTCATTTTAGAGTCAAAGCAAACTCTTAATAGTTCAAATACTAAAAAGGAAAATGGAATTGTCCACAAATCGGGTTCATGAAATGCGACGAGAGTAGAAAACCTTTCAGCTATATTTTCAATTATCTGTGTTCCGGCAAGTGCACCAGTTCCGCTGATATAGAAATAAATATCTTTCATGGATATAGCAGAGGCTATGCGATCCAGGAACCTGGTATAAGCCACTCCCAATACTACACCCACGATCAGTATTGCCTGAAACAATATTTTTCTCCAATTTATTTGTAGTGTTTCCTTAATTTTTTTCAACTGTCCGGCACGAAAGTCTTTCCCGTGAGCTAACATACATAACAAGACCGCTATCAATGCAGCAAACAACAGTCCTGTTCTTCCCGGGATCTGGAAGAACCTGCTTTCCGGCATGGTAATCCAACTCCATTGCTGCTCATATAAATCACTTTCCGTTTGATGTGCCATGAAAATCCAAAACTCTATCATTTTGCCAAACTCAGTTAACAAAAAATATCCTAAAATCACAGGCACACATTTAACAGCTTCCCTGATTTTCATCATAGAATTCTCCTTCTAATTTCGTAGACTTTTGTTGCTCTTTTGTTCTTTTTTATAATAACTTATTTTTTTATTGTTATCATAATTTGTCCACAAAAAGCAGAAATCTGACCACCAATTATAGCACGTCCATCAATATTTTAATGCTTACCTGCATATCAACCCTGATTGACAATTCTCCTTGATATTTTTCCACGATTTGTTCAATAATCTTCATTCCCCAGCCATGCGCTAACGAATCCTGCTCTCTCTCAGATACAAAATGATTATTTTTAACCACTGGTTTTTCCTTATAGTCATTCTGCATTTCAATCACAAGAAATCCTGCTGTTATTGCAATATTCAATCTGATTTGTTCTTTTGCTGCTTCCAATGCATTGTTCAATAAATTAGCAAATAATACACAAAATTCTCTATCCTCCAGTTTTAACCCTGACGGAAGAATCGGTGTTTCGACCACCAAAAGAATATTGCGCTGTTCTGCTTTCTCTTTTGCTTCATAAATTACGGTATCTACAATATCTACGCCTGTATGTACCGGAATCATTTTACACTGCAGCGGTTCCTGCACGCTCTCTATATATGCTAAAGCTTCTCTCCGATCACCATTTTGCAGAAGTCTCTCCAGCGCTCGCAGATGATGTTTGATATCATGATACAGTTTCGCATTTTCTGTATAGAAATTCTGTGCTCTGACATACTGGCTCTCAATCAACTCATATTGTGTATCTAATACAGAGATTTGCATCTTCAGTTGCGATTGGCGGAAGTAAAAACATATGCCGGTAGAGCCGCCGCTGGTAGGCCATTTCATGCCGGGCATCGGACACAAACACTTCGGCTACCTCGTCAGAAACCTCGATAAACTGATCCTGTGTGTACCAATAATAAAAATCCTTCAGATTGATTGTAGTCATAAATAAACCTCCGTTTCGGTGTTGGGTGGATGAGTGACCGAAACGGGGCTTGGCGGGGAGCGGCACCCCGGGGAGCCGCCCCGCACCTCGGGACAATTTGTCTCGAAGTACAAAAAAGCGCCCGCACAGCATGACGCTATGCAGACGCGTGAAATTACATTATCATAATTGTACTGATATATTGTACCTTCATAGCCAGACTGTCCCGGAGGGGGAGCTACGCTTTTTTTAGTTGATGAAGGTCATGGGAATTGTGAGAAAGTAAGATGGACACGGCGATACCCTCCTATGGGCCGCCGTGGGGTTACTAAATATCCAAAGAGAAACGGCGGCTCTGAAAATTGAGCCGCCGTTTCATGGGCGCATAGAAATGTGTCTGCTGTACGACGGCTTTTTTTCTTTTGCCGTCGTGCGGCAGATTTTTACTGATACTTTTCCAAAAGCGCCGTTGCTTCTGCTTGTGTCATTGTTCCCACTTCAACTTCTGCGTCAGTATAGTCTTTAAGGGCATTGAACAGTTCTTCCTGTGTATCAAATGGGCCTATACTCTTGTAGGTACTCCCATCAAATACGAAAGTTTGGTACTGCTCAGGTCGTGTGTTACTGGGCATAGAAAAGAACAGTTGATTGTCACTTGAAGAAGCTCTTTTTCCTACCATTTTGCCCTCTAAAATAGATGTGAGGATTTCATCGTAACACGCAAGTGCTTCCGCCGCTTCTGCTTCTGTCCATTCTCCGGCATCGACCAACTTCTGAATATTTTCCGTTTCGGTTTCAAGCCATGCGGAAAACTCATCGTAAGTGAAATATTCGGTTTCCTCGATGGGAGAATAGCTTTCCCATGTTTTCCCCTCATCTACGCTCTGCTGAATATCCGCTCCGCTTTGCCTGAAAAGTGCGGAGGACACCGGGGACTGCGTTTCGATAAGTGCTTGGGTATCTGCCTCGGCATGGCCTTCATCAGCGAAAGCCGAGACACCACCGACACATAAAGAAAAGTACAGCAGAACAATAATTCCAAGTTTTTTCGCCATAGATTTTACCTCCTTCATTTTAGTAGTTGGCGTTTTACCTCCTTTCGCAGATATAGTACACCCTCTATGTTGGAGGATTATAAAATCAATGTTGTGCCAGTGTTGAACAAAAGAAATCTCTGCTTTTCCTGCGGAACTCGAAAAGCAGAGACTTCTTTCAAAACTGTATTGTAAAACTCATGCCTCTATCGTTTGGCATGGGAACAAACTGATATTTCAAGCGCAATATATCCAAGATCGTCTGGACAATGTATAGACCAAGCCCATTTCCCCCGGTTGCTTGGCTATGGGCTAAATTTGGACGATAAAATGGCTCAAATATGTGTTGTAGCTGTTCGGGTGGTAATACGCTACATTCGTTAGAAACTGATAGTTTATTTTTATCAAATACAACCAATATTGATTGTCCAGCCTCCGTATAGTTGACCGCATTTGAAAGGATATTCGATATTGCTTTTTTCAACTGGCCCTCTGGAAGATATACGAAAGCGTCACTTGAAAGCTCTATTTTGAACTTAACTCCCTTGGCTTCTGCAATTAAGCGATACGGTTCACACAACTCTGTAAGGAGGGCTCTCAATGAAAAATTGCTGCATGGCTCATTATTACCTTGTGTTTGCAAGCGTGAAGCATTAAGTATATCTCTAATCATATCCCCAAGCTGTTCAGTAATTTCTTTGCACTTGGGCAAATAGGTTTCATAATCACGGTATTCCCCAATGCCTAAAATCATATTTTCCAATGTCGCATTTAGCTCTGTAACAGGTGTTTTTAATTCATGGGACGCTGTTCGGAGAAAATCAATTTTCTCTTTTTCCGCAAGACTGACTTTCTCTTCTTCCAACTCCAGATTGCGGATAGTCAAAAGCAAGGATTGATATAAATTGTTAATATCAGTAGCTAAAGCGCCAATTTCATCCGTTGACAATACAGCCGCTTTTGCGTCTGGCTCCAATTTCGACATTTGATTTGCGGATTTGGAGAGCAATAATATCGGAGTGGTTATGCCTCTTGAAAAAAAGTATGAAAACAATGCCGATATAGTGGCACAGCAGAATATAGAAATCGGAAATGTTTTCAACATAGTTTGAGTAATGAGCCGGGGCATATCTACTTCTGACAGAGCACTTACCCCTGCATTTGTTACTACCATATTCGTAACAAGTATATTTTGGGATGGCGCAATTAGAAAAATCAGCAAGTGCGCTATAATTGAAATCAAAAGCATCATTGTAAATGTAAATAAGAATATCTTCGGAAATAACTTCATTTTCTTCATATTTCTTGCCCCATTTCAAATTTGTAACCTATTCCTTTGACCGTAGTAATGCAATCCAAACGGAGCTTTTTGCGGATATTACGAATATAGGCATCTATTGTGCGGTCGATCACATCACAATCGTATCCCCACACATCGTCCAAGATTTGATTGCGAGACAGGACTAAACCTTTATTGTCAATCAGCACTTTCAGGATTTCCAGTTCCTTTGGGGTAATGTCTATTTTACCGTTTTCATCACAGGCCGTATATCCAGAAAAGTCAACGGTAACATCTCCGAGCTTAATCATATTAACAGCAGGTTTACTCTGACTTCTGCGGAGAAGCGCAGTAATCCGTTTACCTAAAATGAGCATGGAAAAGGGTTTTGTTATATAGTCATCTGCCATTTCGTCAAAACTGTTGGATTGTGTATATTCATCATCAAGTGCTGTGAGCATTATAACAGGAATGTTGCTGACTTTCCTAATTTCATGCAAAACAACGATACCCGACATTTCAGGAAGCATAATATCCAGTACAATTATATCGAGTTCTTCTCCACGGAATATTTTTAACGCTTCGCTCCCTGTAAAAGCAGAAAAAAGCGTATGTCCAGCTTCTTTCATATATTCGCATATCGCCTTGTTTGTACCTTGATTATCTTCAACAATCAAAATTTTCGCCATTAAGAACACCTCCCATATTTGAATAGAATACCAGCACTATGTTGTGCCAATATGAAGTTTCCAAGAAAAATTATATATTCTCCTTCGCACCTCCGCAAGTATGCGAATGGACAATAAAATACTACTAAAACATAAAATTATGTTTCGTTCTCATAGTCAAACCCGAAATGTAAAATAATATAGGGGTGATATGAGAATGTACCAAGACACCAGACGGCTTGACTTCCACTCTTTGGGCCGGGAAATCAAGCGCAAAAGAGAGGCAAAAGGCTAGACACAGGAATACCTTGCACAGCTTGTAGACCGTACCCCTCGTTCCATCATGTATTTTGAGAACCGGGGCCAGCATCCGAGCCTGAACACCTTTTACCAAATCGTCACCCTGTTGGACATTTCCGTAGACCAGTTCTTTTATCCTGACAGGCAGAGCAGCGAAAGCGACTGCCGCCAGCATATTGACAGGCTGCTCAATACAATGGATGAAAAGGAATTGACGGTCATGGAGGCCACAGTAGAGGGACTACAAAAAGCCAGAGAAACGGAGGTCAAGTAAGAGGGCCTTCGTTTTTCTCGTTTTTAGGGTGCTTTTCGGGGGTGCCGCTAAATGGCAAGCAATTCGGGTGTGGCCACACTCCGAAATTTTTGCAGGGCGCAGGGCCCGCAAAAATGCTTGTTGGGGAGTTCCCCAAACCCGCTGTATTTCGGGACAAATTGTCCCAAAGTCCCGGTGCGCTGCACCGTAGTCTGTGGCCCGTCACTATCGTTCCTGTGCCTTATTCTCACGCTCGTCCGTTATGCCGAGCAGATGATCAATGTTCGCTTTTATTGCCACGGCCTCCCGCATTTGCCGCTGGGCATCCCGGTATTCTGCATAAAGCTCTTCCTTTTGTCCCGCCAGCTCACGGCGGGATTTTTTTAGTGCTTCAATCTTAGGGAGCTTTGCGCCGTTCAGTATGGTGTTCATGGTATCCTTTGCCGCCCGGTAAGTGGCAAGCTTCGCTTCATGCTGGGTCAGATACTTTTTGCTGTACCGCGCAGCCTTGTACCCATCGAACACCGGGCGGGTCTTGGCATAGTCCACCGTGGCAGCCATCAGCTCCGAGGTTTTGGAAAGGGGCTCCTCCGTTGTGCGGAGCGCGGCAGCCATCTGTTTTAGGTTGTAGACCTTGGCCCATCGTTCATAGGCCGGGCCTTTGTCCTGGGCCATACGCTCTTGAATGTCGATGATAAGATTAACTCGCCGTGGCGGAACCGTGGGCTCCTCTGGTAGTTCAGGGAGCGGACGTTCCCCAGCAATTACCGCCTTGATGTCCTCCGGGTCAAATCCGGCTCCCAGTGTAGAAGCCCGGAGCCGGGTCGGTTTTTCCTGTCCGGGCGCAAGGAATGAGATGACACCGCCGCGCCCCTGTTTTACGGCAAAGCCGGACTCCTCCATGAGACGAAGAAAGTCGGCAAAGTCCGTGGGCTTTTTCTCCAAAGCGGCGAGAACAGCCAGCCGCACCCGCTGCTTGGCAGAGGGCGGCTTTTCCCCGATCCACTGGCCATAGTGAAGGAAGCAGCCCTTGCTGTGCTGGCGCGGATTTTGGATAACAGACAGTTCATGTTCGATGCACACGCGGTCAGAGAGCCGCCGCAGGGCAAAGGACGAACCAATGAAATTATGAAATTTCCGGGAGCGATCAAAGGCCGTCGCATTGAAATAAATATGATTGTGGATATGGGCCTTGTCGGTATGCGTACAGACGAAGAACTGATACTTTCCCTTTGTCCAGCGCATCGCCGTTTCATAGCCGATACGGTTTGCTTCTTCCGCCGTAACCTCCCCGGGCAGGAACGCCTGCCGGATCTGAAAGAACAGGGCCCCGCGAGATACGGCCCGGCCTGTCTCTGCATGGTATTGACTTTTTACCAGAAGAAACTCGGCGGGAGCCGTGTTCGGATCGCAGAGATAGGAAGATACGGCTCCCAGCTTTTCCGGGTTCAGGCCATAGGTGAAACGATCCTCCATCGTTTGAATTGCACTTTTTCCCGTTGCTGCCTTGTAAGGGCAAATATAGGTTGTAGCGATAGCCGCGCCTCCTTTCCCAATAGAAAAGGGCGGAGGTCTGCTTTAACCGCCGCCCAGCACCTACAGTCACTTTGCCTCTAGGTATTTATTAGAAATCTAAACTTATTTCCATGAGGTATAGATAAGTTGACGCTTATCGAAAGCCTCTTTTCCTCCTTCCATGATGTCAACTATTTGTTTGTGAGTTTCTTTAAGATCAATATTTCCTTGAGAAACATCAATTTTAGTGTCTTGATATTCCACTACCAAAACTCGTTCAGCATCACCTAAAACGGGAATATTGGCATTGTGAGTAGCAAAAATAAACTGTATGCCCTGTTTCTTCTTTACAATGGATGAGATTACTTCATCATAAATTATCTTATTATCCAAATCATCTTCCGGTTGATCAATAAGTATAATATCATTGTCGGACTGTGCCAAAATAAACAAAATAAGTGCTGATGCTCTTTGCCCTATCGAATGATGTCGAAGCAATTTCTCATGATAATATATCTCAACTTTATTCATAACCTGCCGTTTAATAAGATCAGAATATTGTTCTTGTAATTTAACGCTTAATTTTGCATATTCTGAGGAAGAAATAATGGTTTGCATTTCTTTTCCACCATTAAGAATCCAGTCCTCGACAATGGCAACATAATCATTAAATTTCTCACTTATTACTTGGTATTTCGCATCTGAAATACTTGTTCCTCTAAAATCACTTTTCAGTTGATTTTTGAAGGTTTCACGATCCCCCTTAAACTCAATTTGAATTTTCAGCTCATTCTGGCTTCCATTGATTCGTTCTACTTCAGTTTTGTACGCTTTGAACAAGGTGAGTAAAATTTCATTTCTCTCACGGGCTGCTTTTTTAAACGCCATCTCTATCTTCGCTCTAGAAGTTGCCTTTTCCTCAAGTGCTTTCAACTGATTCTTATATCTTTCAAGATCGGCAGTCATTGTTACGAAAGCATCCACATCTAAACTTTCATCGTTAATTTCCCGCTTGATTTCGGCAAATTCATCTGCAAGGCTATCTATTCTATTAGTAAGGTTTTTCATAACTGTTTCAAATTCAATAGACTGCGACTGAATTTGTTGAATAGTATTTCCGATTTGTTGCAGTTGATGATCGATAGAAGTTAATACATTAGTAGCCGCAACAAAAATATCTTTATTATATTCGCTTTCAAATCCCTGCAATTCTTCTGCAAGCATCGGTGCCGATTTATAAGAGTTGTGCAAAGAACGCTGAACAGAGGAAATTTTAGCCTGAATTGCAATTAGTTTCTCCCTGTCTTTTGTGTAGCCAGTTTGCTTTTTGAGTTTTGCATCAACACCTTTTTCTTTGAAAATAGACATCCTATGTTCGACTTCAGCTTTCTTTGTTGTTGTCTCTTCAATTTGTGCTGGGATTTTTCCTACATCTAAAAGCTGAGTAACAGCTGTTATTAGCTCTGCTACACAGCTATCGACATCTGCTTTTTGACCAACTTTTCCGCTTACAAATTTTTCAAGTAAGCAATTCTCATGATCAGAACTACTTGATAAGTCTTTTTGTCCAAAATATTGAACACCATCAAATAAACTCAACGCTGTAATATTTAGGTCATTGCCTACTTCATCCAAGATATTTACTCGTTCACCCTGAATGCGACTAATAGAATATCTTTTCCCGTGTTTGTCAACAACTGATAAAATTGCTTTTCCACCGGATCCAAAGATATTTTTAATAAGAGAATCTTTATATTCCTTGTCTGTTTGAACGGGCAAACCAATTATATATCTGATTGCTTCTAAAACTGATGATTTACCACTTCCACGTACTCCAATAAGTGTATTGAGCTCTGGAGAAAATCTTATGGTTTGCCCGTCAAACTTGCCACCTTGAAAAGAAATAGATTCAATATACCCATGTTTTATTTCAATAGGAGCATTAAAAACTCTATTTTTATGATCCTGCAGAGCAAATTTGATAGCAGAATAAGAAAATTCACCGATCTTTAGATATACCTCATGGGTTCCCTTCCCAATCTCTGAAATAGATTTAGGGTCAGAGCCCTCAACTAAAGCAGGAATATAGCCAAACAAACGTTCAAATTGCGCCAAACTATCTCTAGAGTGGGCCTTCTGCAATCCGAGTACTCGTTTTTTAAAAGGAGCAATTCCTGATAGAGACTCAAGCAAACCACCACTACACTCCTTAAATAAACCACTATTCTGGTCTACATGAGCAAAAATAACAAAATAATCCCGGCCATATTCTTCAAGTTTTTCTAGTACATTTTTCAAATCATAAGTACATTTAGTATTTCTATTTTCAGGATTTGAAACTGTAGCAAATGCAGTTGTCAAAAAAGTTTGAATATAGTTATTACCATTCTCCAGCCATTCGTCAGGATTAAAAACAATAAGTGTATGAACACCATTTGCTCCTTCTTTAACGGTTAGCTCAACACCTAGCAAAATAAAAATTCCTTCTCTATTAGCACGTTTTTTTATGGCCTTATATTCGTCCTTATCAAACTTATTATGATTTGTTAAAACCCCAACCCCAATATTGGCCTGCTTAAGAGCGTCAATGTAAGATTTTACAAAATCATTTTGTTCTCCAGTATAGGAAAATTCTTTATCCTTTTGTGTATGAAGATGAAAATCCGCTTTAATTAACTCTAAACCAGCATCAAACACGGTGCTACTTGCCCCATTCTCCTCGTTCAAACTCACAATTTTCTCCCTCTTTCTTTTACTTTTTGACACCAGAAGCTAGTTTTTCCTAATAATCTACTCTAGTATACCATATAAATTTAAAATAATCCATTTAATCAGCAAGGATGACTCCGGCTTTTTCTACTTCGGGACAATGTGTCCCGAAGTAGAAAAAAGCCGGGGAGCGGTATCAACCACTCCCCGGACGGGTCAGAGCTCTACCAGCGCGGAGAGTTGTTTCAAGAGATCAGACAGCGGCCCCCACAAGGCGGCATAGTCCCGCTGCAAGGCCGCGAGTTCTTCGGGATAAATTGCGCCGTAGGTATTGGCTTGAATTGCCACTTGGTTCAGATTGTTGGAGCAGCGCCGCTGGAGCGAAACCAGCTCACGAACAGGCGAAAGGTCAACATGAAGCACATACCCACTCAGGGCCATTTTCCGCATATAGGCTCCCATATTACGGATGCCAGCCTCCGCCATACGTTCTTGAATCAGGGCCTGCTCCGCCTCCGACACCATCACATGAAGTTGGATCGGACGGCGGCGCTTTTTTGTCATCGCTCCTCACGCTCCCGGCTGCGGCAGGCACGGGGCGGCTCCTTTACCTTATCCAGCGGCTTTTCCTGTTCGTCTGCCGAAACAGGGTGCGGCAAATGAAATTCACGGTGCAGGCGCAGCACCTCCAGTACAGACAATTCCTGTTCACGTTTCTTTTCTATATACGCACCTCCTTATCTATCGCCACGGTCAGGCTGCCTCCGCTGGGGAGCCGGAGCCTCCGAGCCGCGATCTGCCTCCGCCAACTTTGCCGCATTTTTCATCTGCTCGGCAATCGGACGGGGCCTGTCGGGATTATCAGGCGCAGGACGCAGCTCATAGTCGGATGCCTGTTTTTCCGTTAGCGGGCGGGTATAGATAAGATAGCCCCAAGCCAAGAACGAGCCATTTTCCACCAGGATGCGCTGATCGTAATTGAAGATTTCATCCGGCTTGTTATAAGGCGGCTTCGGGAATGTCCCGATGTCCACAGGCCGCTGGGTCGAATAATACTTGTAAAGGCCGGGAGCCTCGGTCTGCCTGATCCCGACGTTATAAATACGCTGATAGTCCCGCACCCGGTCTGTGAAATCCTGTTCCATCGCGGTGCGGTCATTTCCATAGTGACCCCATTCATACTGCCGCTGGCCGTCCTTGTCATCATAGCAGGCCCATGTGACATAGCGGGATGGCGCGGTGGGATGTTCGCCCAATGCAAATCCTCGTCCATTTTCCAGCATGACCGCCTTCAAAATGGCGTAGCCTTGATTTTTGTCCATAGTACACCTCCCATCATCGAGACATTTCTTTGTTTTCTCTTTTCACAAACGGCTGGAGCTGATAGGGGCTTGTACCGTCCTCGGGCCGCAGAAAGTCTATCCGGGCCGCAGCACGGATGGCGTTCTGGTTAAGCTGCCGCTGCCATGCCCCTTGGCTGGGAGCCCACTTAAAGCCGTTGCTTTTCATTTTCTGCCGCTGATTGGCATCGGGCTTTTCCTCAAAAATAAGCTGCAAACGATTTTCAGCCTCGTTGATTTTTGCCTCGCCTCCGGGGAATGTCCAGCCTGCAAACTCGGAGCGGCTGCTCAGTTCCTCAATGCGCTGGCGCACACGGCGGATGTTGGCGTTGTTGTTGGAAAGCAGATAGGCGGGGTATGGCTTACTTTTGTCCAAGTGCCATGACTGCGCCATATCTGCTTTGAGCTTTTCGGCCTGCTCCGGCGTAAGCTCCGGGCAGCCGTCCAGCGTTTTGTGTTTCCGAAAATACGCATTGACCGCCTTCATGGTGGCCTGCAGGGACTCCAGCCCCTCCAGCTTTTTTGTCAGCTTTTCCACGGCCAGATCGTCATCCGCGCTGATCCCACCCATTCCAACAGAGCGGATTTTATCAAGCAGCTTTGAAATCTCCGCATACTCTCCATAGTTGCGATCCCGGGCGGCGTTCTGCTTGTGCTTCTTTGCCACAGGGAAGTTGCCGCCCCCAAAGATCAGAATAGAGGGTACACGGGCATCAATCACATTGCGTTCATTCAGATTTTCAGCAAGTTTCCGGGCATAGCGATCCACCAGTGTGTCAATCTTATCATGGTACATGGGATCGACACTCGCTTTCTGGCGTTCCGCCGCTGCATACGCTTCATCGACCATTGCCCGGTAGCCCGCCGTAGCGGAGCCCGGCTGATAGTCGGAAAAGCTGTTCATATCTTTTGCTCGCTTTGCGGCTTCTTCGTTGATCGGATAATATTTCGGCATAGTATCTCCTTCCACAAAAGCCGGAACTTTGGGACAAATTGTCCCAAAGCCCCGGCAGCTAAAATGTTGACAGCATCTCACGGAAACAGGGCCGGACATAGAAACATACACCTCCCGCAGAAAAGGGTCTTAAAAAGCCTTGTCATAAGCGGGTTTAGGCTGGCCTAATTGTCAACACATCAGCCCTGTTTTTTCCGCATATATTCCCGCTGCTGTCTGCGGTGTGCCGCCTTTGCACAGGCCGCCGAACAATAGGTTTGCCGTCCATCAGGAGCCACGGCTCTGCCGCATACCGGGCAAGCCTTGAAATCCGGCCTTGGCCCTTCTGCCAGCAGCGCAGCCTCCAGCGCCGGATCAAGGGGCAGAACTGCCTCGCGGAAGTAGCGGCAATAAGCCCCTGTCCAGCATTTCCCAAACATATAGCACTCGCAATCCAGCGGCAGGCAGCCGCAGTCCCGGTCATAGTTGGCACACCATTTTGACACCAGCCTGCGGATTGCCGCTTTTTCTGTCCGGGTCAGTTCTCGGCCCACAGTATCACCTCCCGTTGCCCGGTGGTTTGAGCTGCTCCCGGTAGCAGAACATGCAGCCGATCCCGCGCCAGTAAGGGCAGCCGTCACAACGGGAGCCCTTCGGCGGCACACCCTTAAAGTAGCTTTTTTCTTTCATAAATCCCTCATAGGGGTTGTTGGTAAATCTCATTCATTATCCTCGCTTTCGGTATCGTCCTCGGGATCGTCATAATCAACCAGTTCCTCACTGTAATCCTCTTCGGGTACAGCAGCTTTTTCATGCTTCGGGCGGTAGATTTTGAAGTACCAGCCTGCACCGCCGCCCAGAACAGCCACTGCCAAGATCAGCAGAAGCGTCCCGGTATTACTTTTCTGCTGGGGCTCGGATTCCGGCTCCTCCGCAGGTTCCGTCACCGGAGCGGGTTCGGGAGCTGTGCCAGCACACTCGGTCATGTTGACCGCGCAGACCTCGCAATCCGTATGGATGGCTCCAGGTGCACATTTTTCTGTGCAGGAGCAGGCCGGAAGTTCTCCGCCAGCGGCCTCCAGTGCCGCCAGCAGATTGGCTTCATCCACCATGTTCAAAAAGTAGGTGTGATACTGTTCGCCGTCCTCGTCCACAGGCTTGTCATAGTCAATGACAATGTAAAGGGTGTTGCCGCCGCTGGTTTCCACCGTGATGAACTGTTTGTTGGTTGCGGCATCGTAGAGCAGATCGCGGGTCACAAGGTTTCCATCCTCCGAAAAGCCCTCGCCCGGGGTAATGGTAGGCGCTGGCTCCGGGGCCGGAGTTTCTTCCACAACAGGCGGTTCCTCATTCCCGCCGTCCGAATAGGCATAGGCCGGGATTGCAAAGCCGCATAAAAGAACGGCGGAGCAAAGCCCCGCCGCCAACATACGAAAGTGTTTCATATTCAGTTTTCCTCCTTTTCTTCTTCGGACTTCGGGACACTTTGTCCCAAAGTACCTCCATCCTTCAGCTTTTCAAACAGCAGCGGGAGCTCCGTAAGGGAAATGCTCATACCGCGCACAATGTCCACGATCTCGCTGTTTTCCGCCTCCAGCTTTTTCTGCTCCAGCTCCTCCAAATATATACAATTTTTCTAAATGGTATTTTTTCTATGCCCTGTTGGTTTTCTGCAATATAAACCTCTGAAATCCGTGATACAATTTCCCTGAATGCTGCCTCCAGTGCCTGTGTGATCATGCTTTCCATTTGTTGCTTCGGAATAAAACGAAATGGTCGGAATTCAAATGATTTATACACATAACTCTCGTAAGCTGACACAAAGATGATCAGAATATCAGGTGCTGTTTCCTGAATTTTAGCTGCCAGTTCAAAGCCATTTAATTCCTGCATTTCGATATCCAAAAACAACAGATCAAATGCTTGACCATCCTCAATTTCATACCACAATGCCTTACTGCTCTGATATACATTACATTCATAAGGAATGCTTTTTTTCATGAAATAATCTTTTATATGTTTTTCTATGAACGCCGCGTCTTCTACTGTATCATCGCATATTGCAGTTCTAATTTTCCATGCTGTATACTTTCCCATCGTTTCCCCTCTCCATTATAGTATAATTATGCCATAACTATGTTCCTTTTCAAATTACTTTTATTCATTAAAAGTATATATAAAAACGGTCTTTTGACTTATGCCAAAGACCGTTTCTTTTACAATATTATTCTTCATTCATCTTAGCCAGCTTGGCTGCCTGGTCGGCTGCGATGCAGGCGTCGATGATCTCTTCGATATCTCCGTTCATGATCTTGTCTAACTTATACAGGGTCAGACCGATACGATGGTCGGTGACACGGCCCTGGGGGAAGTTATAGGTACGGATCTTCTCAGAACGGTCTCCGGTACCAATCTGGCTACGGCGCATCTCTGCTTCCGCATCGTGTCTCTGCTGCTGCTCGATGTCATACAGCTTGGACTTTAACAGTGCGAATGCCTTCGCCTTGTTCTGGATCTGAGACTTCTCAGTCTGGCTGTATACCACGATTCCGGAAGGATAATGGGTCAGACGTACTGCGGAGTCAGTGGTGTTGACACACTGACCACCGTTACCGGATGCTCTCATGACATCGATACGGATATCTTTGTCCTCGATGACGATATCAATGTCGTCATCAACCTCCGGCATAACCGCCACACTGATGGTGGAGGTATGGATACGTCCGCCGCTCTCGGTCTCCGGCACACGCTGTACACGATGTACGCCACTCTCATACTTCATCTTGGAGTAAGCACCCTGTCCACTGATGGTAAACTGTACTTCCTTCATACCGCCGATGCCGATCTCATCCACGTTGATCAACTCTACCTTCCAACGCTGCTTCTCGGCATAATGCACATACATACGATAGATCTCCGCTGCAAACAGTGCAGCCTCATCGCCGCCGGCACCGGCACGGATCTCCACGATCACATTCTTGTCATCATTAGGATCCTTGGGCAGTAACAGGATCTTCAGCTCCTGCTCCAGCTCTTCTACGCGCTTCTTGCTGTCGTTTAATGTCTCCTTGATCATCTCGCGCATTTCTTCGTCTTTTTCCTCTTCCAGCATGGAAAGAGAATCTTCGATATCCTGTTTGCACTTTTTGTACTCTGTATACGCATCCACGATGGGAGTCAGATCACTCTGCTCCTTCATCAGCTTGCGGAAACGTTCCTGGTTATTCGTGACCGTGGGCTCATGCAGCTCGCCCATGATCTCTTCAAAACGAATCAATAAATCTTCTAACTTGTCAAACATAACTAATTCCTCTCAATATAAGTTGTAACAGTTCAGCCATGAACATATTGGAGAGCAAAAATCATGCTTGCATGATTTTGTGAACGAATATGTTCATGAACTAAGCGCCAGGTTTATGAGCAAAGGTAGTCACGAAGTGACGGAAAGCGTGTCAGCGCGACTTTGCGAATGGTGCGGGCTGAACTGTTACATACGTTCCAAAAACTACCCGGTCCAGACCGGCATAATCCTGCACCACTTGTACCTCGCAGTACCCTTCGGTGCGCATCAGCTCCGATACAGCCTGTCCCTGGTCATATC
>ERZ1023897.120-NODE-120-length-30535-cov-9.927953_pt1 | contig 30535 bp, 45 predicted proteins | sample MGYA00380399_ERZ1023897 | MGnify/ENA primary metagenome ERZ1023897 (study PRJEB33179, sample SAMN07448995) | human gut metagenome | biome: Human-gut; feature: Human associated habitat; material: Faeces | host: Homo sapiens | place: India: Bhopal | collected... | reverse complement strand
CTTTCATAAAAAATAAGGCTATTTAGTTCGTGTGTGTGTAAATTATGTCCACCATTCGTACTTTCACACGAACTATTTTCTATTCTCACTGGATTTTTGAGGATCGGGAGCTGTTCGGCGTAGTTATATTGGATTTCTATGTAGTCATTGCATACGAAAACCGCCCTGACGAGAGACGTGAGGAGTATATTTTTATACTTCTCCGTCTCTTTTGCTTTTTGACCGATTTTTTCGAAGAAATAGCAAATCTTTTCTTCCGTCAAGGAGCCGCTTTCCTGGAGCAGTTTTGCTTTTGCCAGCTCATCCCTCAATGCGGCTAGAATGCGTTCATTTTCGCTTAGAGAGACGGACACGGCATCGGATATAATTCCACTCTCAATAGCCCTCACGCAGTTCTGCACCTTTTTAGAAACGTCTGATATACGGTTTTCGAGCGCCTGCACTTCCAGTGACGCACTCGTGCTGCCTTGCAGCTTAACTGCCTGACGAGCGATCGCCTGCACAGCTGCCTTATTTGAGATGATTTCATTGGTTTTGCTATATATCAAGTCTTCGAGTACATCTGCACGAATGTTTTTCGTTTCGCAGTATGGATAACGACTGCTCTTGTGGTGGTGGGAGCAGGCGTAGTAGTAGTATTTAGCTCCCATGCATGATTTACCTGATGTACCGGCGACTTTCGAACCACATGCGGCGCAGAAGATCTTCCCTGACAACAAATATTTACCGTTGGTCCTATATGGATGTTTTTTCATTTTCTTTACCTTTGCCTGTGCGAGATAGAAAGTATCTTTTGAAACAATAGGGGGGATCAGATCGTCTTTTCGGATATCCTTCCACATGAATACGCCGATATATCTCTCATTATGCAGGATGTAATACACCCGGCTTCGAGAAAATTCTTTTCCCGCATTCGTGGTGTATTTTTTATTATTCAATTCCTGCACGATACGGGGCACTGACATCCCATCCAGAAACATCTGGAACACTGCACGGACGATGGGCGCTTTCTCTTCATCGATTATCAGACGGTTCTCCTCATCCAGCTTGTACCCCAAAGGGATATTGCCGCCCGGCCATTTCCCTTCCAGTGCGCTCTGTGTCATGCCGCGTATGACATTTTCAGAGAGTTCGGCAGAGTAGTATTCAGAGATCCCCTCAATCACAGATTCAAGAAGGATACCGGCGGGATCATCGCTGATATTTTCCATGGCAGAGAGTAATTTTACTCCCTGCTTTTTTAATTTGTGCTTGTAATTCGCGGAATCATACCGATCGCGGGAAAAGCGGTTCAGCTTGTACACAATGACGTACTGAAATGTATGCGTCGCGGCATCGCGGATCATCATCTGAAAACCCGGACGCTTATCTGAACGCCCAGTAAGTGCCCGGTCTGTGTAAATGTTTATGATATGGAACCCATTGCGCTTGGCGTAGTCCTGGCACACTCGGATCTGCCCCTCGATGGATTCTTCCCGCTGCCGGTCAGACGAGTAGCGGGCATAGATAACGGCGTCTTTCATTTTTGTCTCCATAGCACACTGTGAATTTATCTTGGCATGAGAAGAAGTCCGCTAAGCGGACTTCTAGTTACATTTTTCTGCGAACCTCTATAACCTTTCCAACGATTCTCATCTTAAAGCATAGCGCTATGTAACGCATATCGGCTCAGAAAGCCCGCCACGAATGACGGACCTCCTTCTGAAACTAACGCCTATCCAGTTTTACCATACATGTCTGCTTTCGACTACTTTACCCATGATGCGGATCGGAAGCTGTTCAATCTGCTTGTTAGAATAAAAATGCGGCTCATATACATCTTGATTAAACCCAATCAGCATAATCCCGTCAGTCTGTTTCTTTACCTGCTTTACGGTTGCTTCATCTCCATTGATCATGACGATGGCAATATCTCCGCTTTCTACATCGTCCTGCTTGTGAATAATAAGCAAGTCGCCCTCTTGTATGCGCGGCTCCATGGAGTGACCGATTACTTTTAAGGCAAACATCACGCCCGTTGAGCCGTCTTCGTTAATTTCTACCATTCCTTCTATGTTCTCCTGTGCAAAAATTGGCGTTCCGGCAACGACACGTCCAACGACAGGGATTTTTATCGTCTTTATCGTAGCCATATCCTCGCCGATAAACACCAGTGGTGAAACATGTAAGGCGTCAGCAACTTTCCTAATTGTTTCTGCTTTAAGAGTAGATATTTCACCAGATTCCCACCGCGATACGGTCGCGGTCGTCACTCCGACTTTCTGCCCTAATTGCTTCATAGTCATACCCATCTCAAGGCGTTTTTCCTTTATCAATCCAGCTTGAGGCATTCGCATGTCTGATACTCCTCTCCAATACTTAACCAACATCTATATTATATAGGAATAATTTCATTTCCGCAATGTAATTGATGAAAAATGTTAAGTTTTTTTACGTCCGAGTATTGATTTTCGTGCACGTAACTGCTATAATATCATCAAGAGTAAGGAAAGGAGGAGTGACCTATCAACAGATTATTGTTATTATCCCATGTCGTAAAAAATGGGATGTCAGCAACGAGATTTGCTAAAGAAATCGGGATTACGTATCAGACGCTTTACCGAAAAATGCATGGCAAATCTCCGTTCATGGATTGGGAAATTGAGAAGTCAATGGATCTCTTGCATCTCACTCCAGATGAGGTTTGCGCTATTTTTTTTGACACGAACGATTACGTGTACGTAACCCAGAATCAGAAAGAGGCAGGAGATGGGAGCCCTAATTAGATTCATTGCCGAATACGTCCGTAAACACGAAGCGGAGTATGAGGAATGGAAGAAAGAACAGGAGAGTAAAAGATGGAAAGCCTGATTGATTTCATTTCGAAGTTTGTCGCCGAAAATCATGACGACTTCGAAAAGTGGAAAGCGGAGAAGGAAAAAAGGAATGAAATTGAAAAAGTGGGTTAGGACGACTTGTAAAGTTTTCACGGCTGGCATTTTTGCTGCCGCATGCGTCACGGTGCTTGCCATTTCTCCTGATACGGAGATTGTCGAATACCGCTGCACAGTTGATGAAGGGCAGTCTCTTTGGGATGTGTGCGCGAAGGTTGCGACTGACTACGATGACTTGTCTGAACTTGTATATCGCACACAAGTAGAGAACCACCTGACAGATAAAGATCTGGGAGCACTTCGTCCAGGGATGGAGATTGTTGTCCGTCCAAAAAGGCTGGTGAAACCATGAAAAAGATGATGATAGAGATCAATGGGCATGAGGTGAAAATCATGTCTAAAAATTGTGCGAAGATCGACGAAGCTATCGCACTGAGGGCTTTTTTATGCCGGGTGAAAGACTCCGGCATTTCTTCCGCGTACCTTGAACGGTATTTAGATATCAAATTTGCCAAAACTGGCAATAGCAATAAGCTGGAAGAAAATGACCCCTAAAATCGTTTCTAAGCGTATTTCTGGGAATAGAGGGTATACGGTGCTTAACATAGCCGTGGAAGTCCCTAACAATAAGCTGGACGCTATTTTAGCGAAAATCCAAAAAGGGTGTGAGGTATCCTTTACGGATATCAAAAAAAGCCGCTCACTGAATGCGAACGGCTATATGTGGGTTTTGTGCGACCAGATAGCCAAGGTCATTCAATCCACGAAGGAGGAAGTGTACCGACAGGCGGTCATGAATGTCGGCGTATTTGCTCCGATATGTGTGAAGGATGCAGCCTATTTACACACAAAACGTGTGTGGGAGTCCCGAGGGATGGGCTACATTTTGCAGGATGTAGCCAGACGCTCTAACTGGGTACTTTGCAATGCCTACATCGGCTCTTCTGAATATTCTTCAAAAGAGATGAGCCGTCTTATCGACGAGCTTGTACAAGAAGCTGAAAATGTAGGGATCGATACCATCTCTTCCAAAGAGCGAGAACGGCTAATCATGAAATGGAGGAAGAATGATTTCTAAACAGGGACGAATCAGGTTGTCGCCGAAGGGGTATAAGAAAATATGCCGCCTGGTAGACCTCAGGGCGTCATCGCAATATGGGTATCCATGCTGCGAGTGGTGCGGGGCGTCCAATACCCGTTTGCAGCACCACCATATCATTTTTCGTAGTGCTTATGGAAGCGACACGATGGATAATCTGATCCTGCTGTGTGAAAAATGCCACCACGAAGTGGCGCATGGCGTGGAGGCAAGAAAGTATCGAGTCCTTTTCTCTCAAAGAATTGCAGATCCGATAGGGCTTGCCTTTAACATGAGACACGAAGAAGAGGCTATAGAGATTTACCAAAAATATAGGGCGAAGAGGTGAAACCATGGGACAATATTATGCTTCCAAAGATTTTGTGAATGACAATACCATCCCGCTTCCGGTGGCGATGATTACCGATGAAAGACTGTGTAATGTCTTTTCGTATGGCGAGGTTATTCTGTATTCGCTTATCAAATACAGAATGCGACTTTCGGCAATGAATTGCACTAAGTACGAAGATGAGAATGGGCTTTTTGTGATTTACTCGCAAAAGAAACTTGCTGAGATGCTTCACAAGGACGAAAGAACGGTGAAGCGCTGGTTCAAAAACCTGAAAGACTTCGGATGGATCATGACGGTGCAAACCGTGGTAGGCGAATGCTCAAAAATCTATCTAAAAAACACCTACACGCTTGTAGAAAATGCCGAAAGCGGGGGGACAAAAATGTCACCCGTGGGGGACAAAAATGTCACCCGTGGGGGGACAAAAATGTCACCCGTGGGGGGGCAAAAATGTCACCCCACTTATATAGAGAATAAAGATATAAGAACTAATACTGAGAATAATATAAAAGAACTAAAGGAAGGAAATCCGAAAGCTCTATCTGTGAATGAACAGATAGACCTGTTTTGTGGATTCAACACTGAACTGAAAGAAGCCTTGATGGACTGGAAGGAGTTCAGGGAAAAAGTGAAGGCACCGCTTACCAAAGCGGCAGCTAATAGAAACTTGCTGAAACTCCTTAAGATTTCTGGTGGTGATGTACAGACCATGATAGAGATTGTAAATCAATCTGTAGACCGTGGTTGGAAAGGCCTCTTTGCTTTGAAGTCTGATACAAGAAATACGGTGTCGAAAGCGCAAAAGGTTTATAACAAGTTGAAAGGAGAAGAAAATGGAGAAATTGATGAAGACTTTAGCGATATTATCTAATGTCTATGACTATTTTCCGGAAGAAAGAGCGAGAGTTTATCTCGCTTTTCTGAAAGATCTGCCTGAAGAAGCCGTTTGCAAAACAATCGGAGAGCTTGTGAGGACAGAAGAGAAATGCCCATCTATCGCTAAAATCCGTAAGGAAACAGAGAGACTTCTCATGGCAGCGCAAGGAAAGTCCCCTACCGATGTAGGTGAAAAGTGGACAAAGTTTTTGGCTACATGCAAGAGGGTGGACTATTTCAAGCGAGTTGTCCATTTCCCTGATGATCCGGTGATGGAACGTGTGGCTCGCATGTTTCCTGTAGATGAAATACTTTCAACGCCTGATGGAAAAATGGCAATCGTTCGAAAGCAATTCATTGATAGATACCGTGAAACAGAAGAAATCTATAACAAAAACGAGGGTTACAAAGTGCTGATCTCGAAAATACACAATGCAAAAGAGATCGGATGCCCGAACAAGAGGATCGGATATGCTATTTCGCAAATTGGGAAAATGGAGGGTAAAAAATGAATGCAATTATGATTTGTGGGAATTTAACGAGTGATCCAAAAATCACTTCTTCAAGAAATGGGAAGGCACGTGTTCAGTTCACCGTGGCATGCAACAAGAATGTGTCTTCTGAAAATGGTGAAATTCGTCAGGTGGCGAACTTCGTGCCTTGCGTGGCATGGGGTAGGCTGGCAGAAGTGGCAGCCAATTATCTGTCAAAAGGGAAAAGGATCATCGTTGTTGGCGAATATGAATCATGGAGCAAAAAAAAGATGGATGGTTCCACCCAGTACGGGAATAATATCCGCGTATTGGATATAGGGCTTTCCTTCTACGGACTTGAGAATAAAACATATGGGGATGCGCCACACGAAAGCAATGAGCCAAAGGGAGATTTTAATCAGTTTGGCGAAGTGCCGCCAGCGGAAATCCCGCCTGCGGATATGCCGTATTGAGGAGGAAATGATGACAGAGTATACAGCTTTTGTAACCGTCAGCAGAAAAGCTGATGGAGTTCATACGAAAATTGAATTTGGGGATAGCGAGTGCATTGAAGTAAACATGCTTATTGCGCTTGAATTTCTTAAAATCGCGCTTAATGATGCAGAAGAAACTGGTGTGCTTGTGAAGCCGTTCAAAAAAAGTATCAAAAGCATGCTAAAAGACTTCGTAAACACGGATGTTGGAGAACGAGAAGAGTGGCTGGACGAGTTTGTGGCGATTAACGATATTTTGGGAGAGGAGGAACAGGAATGAGACGTTTTGAAAGGATCGATGCGCCGCGTGCGAGAGATGTGGCTTTGCCGAAACGCGCCACGGCGCATTCGGCTGGGTACGACTTTGTGGCCACGGAAGATATCATCGTCCATGCGGGCGGGAGTATCGTTGCGACGATGAAAACGGGCATTAAAGCTCGCATGGAGCCTGACGAATTTCTGATGATGTGCATCAGAAGTTCGCTGGGGATCAAGTGGGGGCTGGCGCTGGCGAATGGCACGGGCATCATTGATGCAGATTACTATGGCAATCCTAACAATGATGGAGAAATCTGCATTGCTCTTGTAAATCGGGATCCTTATCGCGATGTGAAAATTCACAAAGGGGATCGAATCGCACAGGGAATCTTCATGAAGTATCTGCTCGCGGAGGATGACAAAGCGGCTGGTGAACGTACTGGCGGAGTAGGGAGTACAGGGGACTAAAATATGAATTTGACAGAAAAGAGCGTAAAGCCGGGCTGCCGGTTTATTAAAAAATCTGATAACACCATGGTCACTGTGGACAACGTGGCTGATTTTGAAAAGAAGTACACGAAAAAGCCCGTGAGAATCGTGGTGTTTCATCAGACAGGGAAGTGGGGAGAAAGCCGGTGCATGGCCATTCCGATGAGAGAGTTTGTATCGCAGTTCCAGACGGATGTGGCAAATGATGACGGATTATCTGATTGATGTTCTGTACGGTCTAGGCTTGGTAGTCAAATGTTTCGCAGTAGTTTCCTTCTTTATGGCGCTCTTCCTCGCGTTAAATGAAAGCAGCAAGAGCAGGCCGAACAAGGCGGATCTGGCATTTTTCGCTTTTGTTGCATTCTTTAGCATGACCACATTAGTGGTCATACCAGGTCGTGAGATTATTCGCTGTTTTGTTACGGGGTGATGACATGGAAGAGAAAAATTTTCAGAAGTATCCGAAGTGGCTTAAAGATGAGGCACACAAAGAATATGTTGAACGTGTTATGAAAAAATTTGCTAATCACAAAGCACGAGTAGTCATCAATAATGAGCGACTGTTTATGATTGACTGGCAAGGAAAAACTAGCGTAACAGAGTACGAAATGCATTACATTTTGGACAAAAAACGAGGAGTATTTACAATGTACGGAGATTTTGGAGAGGCTATTGCTTACTTTAGCCATTGTGTAGAAGTTGAAGATTTGCTCTCTTACCTGCGTATGTGTTCATGCAATTACTTCGTAGAAAAAATAGTGGCTGGAAATCCGTATGTCATTGATATCGGATATTTTACAGAGTGTGATTATGAAATTGGGAAAATAGTATCAAAAAAAGTGTATTTATGGGTACTTGCGTTCTTCATGGCTTGCGAGGATGCAGGATTGAGGAAAAGCAATGATTAAAGTTGAAGAAGTATTTAAAATCGAAGAGATTAAGCCGATTTCGTAATGAATGAGAAAATCGTTGGCTAATTTACAGAATTTGAGGGTGCGTAAAGATGGGGAAGAATGAAATTGAGTTTGTGAATGGCAGAAGAGTGTTACCTGCTGGGTTTGACGTAGAGAAAGCAGAAAGAGCCATTGATTTTTTTCTTAATGCGTCTACATCCAGAACGTACATAACATTCAGCACATTGGCGGGGCGATACTTGATGCTCTATGTGGTTTCGTACAGTGGAAGAACATCGAGATGGCGCTTGTGTGAGTTGCTTGGCGTTGATCCGGGAGATAGGGCAACTTTAAAAAACTGGAGTAAAAGAAGAGTTGTTGCGGGTAAGTGAAGTGGAAATTCCGCTAAAACATGTAAAGGAGAACAAAATGGAAGAGATTATGCTTAACGGACAGTACAAGAAAGAAGACGGCAAAAGAATTATGCGTCTCATCAACGAAATAAAGCTTAGAAGTATGAGGCTTGCGAAAATCGTAGACGAAATCGACATGCCGATTATCGCAAATATCATGGCGATGAGACTTCTCCAATATTCAGCCGAAAAAGAAGTTGAACGCAGCGCAAAAGAGGTGGGAGGACTTGAAGACAAGTTTCTCCAAGCGCTGATGATTGCCGAACGCGATAACACGCTTACGACAGTAGAAGAAGTTTGGGGATCAGTCGAAGACGAAGACTTCTTCGATAGGATCGTCATTCAGAACAAAGACGGTTTAATACTGTATTACGGAGACAGAAGTGAAGGCATCCCAGAAAAATTCGAGAATGCATGCGTAGACCATGCAAACCTCAATGAGGACAGGAAAGTGGTTATTACCTTAGCGAGGCAGAAATGATTACATACCGAGGGATGCGCGCAAATACCGTTGAAGAAGCGTTAAACCTCACGCAGGAGCTCATGAGGAAGGGCGTGATCTAGTTGAGGAAAGATGTGAAGAACCTAGAAATGTGGGCACCTTTGATTAAACCTAGATATCACGGTATCGAGATGGAACGGCTATTGCGAGATTTGCGTAGCGCGCAAAAAAGGCTTGTCAAAATCAACGATTGGATAAAAGCCAAGGAGATTAAAGTAATTCCGGAAAAGCATACATATGACCTGATGTTTGCTGCTGACGAACTCGAGCGCTTTGTGGATCAGCTTGAATGGCTGCGGGTAGATAGGGTGGATAAAGATAGCGAAAAAAGAAGGTAAGTATCTTGCTTAGAAAGAGAGGTTTAAGAAGAGATTGAGTTCGAGAAGCAGGAAATAAGTTTGTTCTGATGATGAGGTGAAGCACATGACACTTAGAGAATTGACGGAAAATCTTGATGTGAATACGCCGCTTTATATAGGGCTGGTCGATAGTGAAAAAGTTTTATTTAAAAGGAAATGCGCTGCTGACGTTATACCCGAGAATTTGCTGGGGGCAGAAGTTGTAACTATTGTTACTTGCCGCCAAGAAGCGATGTACATATTCGTGAGAAGTGCCTTTAAAAGGCGCAGTTTAGGGGATCTGCTTAGTCATATCGCGATGAATGAACGTGTAGATGTATGGATCATTCACAGCGATGGTACTAAAGAACAGGTATATTCTGACTGGCCTGTATGTCTCCTTGATAAGGAATATGATAATTATTCAGTAAAGCAAATAAGCACGTATAAGTCTAAATGGAACTACCCTATTATTGACATAGTGATAGAACCGTAAGGGGGAACGAAAGTGATAACTCTAGGGAGCCTGTTTGACGGTATCGGCGGGTGGCAGCTTGCGGCAGTGAAGAATGGCGTAAAGCCGCTTTGGAGCAGTGAGATCGATCCATTTCCTGCAAGCATAACGAAGAAGCATTTCCCGGACACGATTCAGCTGGGCGATGTAACGAAAATAAACGGAGCAGAAATCCCGCCAGTCGATATCATATGTGCCGGAAGTCCGTGCCAGGATTTATCTATCGCAGGAAAGAGAGCAGGGCTAGAAGGAAAGAGGTCGAACCTTTTTTATCATGCAATGCGGATTGTAAGAGAAATGAGGAGGGAAACGAATGGAGTATACCCAAAGTTCTTTGTTTGGGAAAACGTCTTGGGAGCGTTTACAAGCAATGCTCGGCGTGACTTTAAGGCTGTGCTCGAGGAAATCGGACAGACCGACATTCCAATGCCTGCTTCTGGACGATGGGCCAGAGCCGGAATGGTTAGAAGTAAAGAATGCGGAATCGCATGGCGAGTGCTTGACGCTCAATTTTGGGGCGTCCCCCAACATCGCGAGAGAATCTTCCTTGTCGCAGGTTTTAGAGGATGGGGGGGGTACGTCCAGGTACTCTTTAACCCCGAAAGCGTGCGCGGGAATACTTAGACGAGCAAAAGAAAGGGGGAAATGTCTTCCTGAAATGCTGGAAACGGTTTTAGCAAGGCAGGCGCATAATGGAGACTGAAATTTTCCCTACGAAAAGCTATTCGGAGATTAAGAAAGGGCTTCCTGCAAGTACGCTGAAAGCGACGGGTGGGGCATACGATGGAGGAAGTGAGAACTACATTGTGGAAGAAATGAAAATTTACGAAAGCCACGGGATAGACGCACGGTATAACGAACGCGACATTTCCCCAACGTTGGCAGCAAGGATGGGGACAGGAGGCGGCAATGTGCCGTTAAAAATCGAGAAAGGCGTGTGTTTGTGCCAGGGAACCGGAATGTCAAGAAATGGTCCGATCTGCAAAGAGAAAACGGCTTTTACACTGACAAGTGTAGATAGGTACTGCACGGTTGCAATCGGCAAGGACAGCTCTCACTTAACCGCAATTGATGTGGCGCACACGCTAACCGCCTACGATTACAAGGCACAGCAAGCAGTTTTGAAACGGGGCGAAGCGTTCGTTCGAAGGCTTACACCGCTTGAGTGCGAGCGATTGCAGGGGCTTCCTGATAATTGGACGGAAGGCGGAAGTGACGCAAAGAGATACAAAGCTATTGGGAATGGCATGGCGCAGCCTTGTGCAGATTTTGTGATAGAGAAGTTAGTGGAAGCATTAAAGGAGAGAGGTTGAAGCATATGAAACTTAAAGAATTAGTGAACAAAATTGATAACGATACCTTTTTATTCATAATTGGGGGCCCTGACGCTGAAGTTCTATTCAAAAGAAAGTACGCTTCTGACGTCATTCCAGAGAATTTGCTGAACATGGAAGTCGGATCGGTTTTCAATGAATTTAACTCACTGTATATATACGTACAAAGAAATTTTAGGAAGGGTAGCTTTAGAGAATTTCTTAACTGTCTCCATGGTTACGAATATATCGACGTGTACGTCGCTAACCGTGATGGCGCGAAAGGAAATGTGTATTCTGGCCGAGTTGTATTTTGCACCAATTATAAATATGCCAATTATATAGTAAAAAAAATAAGCCTTCACCAGGTTGAATGGGGTTCGAAAATTGAAATAGTGATAGAACCGTGCGAAGAGGAAGATACGCAGGAGGAGGGACAGAAATGAAACTTAAAGAGTTACTTGAAGTGATCCCCGACAATTATGAAATTGGTCTTGCAAATTTTGATAAAGACAACGGCATTATTGTTTATGGCATTAAAGAGGATGCTATTCAGAAATTTGCTGAAAAAGAAAAGTTTATCAAAGAGCAGGTCGAGGGCATGAATGTCATCGCAATTCATCCGGGAGCTACAGCATATCTTCCAACTGGTGTAAAGCTGTTTGGTGATGATATGATTGATTTTCATATTAAGACCCAGCTCACGATTGAAATTGTGTGAGGCGAAACAAATGAAGGATAAAAATTTCAGAATCACTTGTACATGTGATAATGCATTTACGCTTGCAGAAGGCAGGGAAGAATCGATAGACGAATACTTAAAGACTATATCTTCTGATCCTGTAGATGCTATTCAGGAGTTAATTATAGGTCACTATAATCAGGAGGTTTGTAATGGCAAGTACCGAGTTATCAAGGAAGTGTGACCAGGCGTTCCTTAAACTTCCGAAAGAAGTAAAGGCGTGGCTGAATGAAAAGTCGGTAAGAAACAAAACTTCTAACAATGTCACCATCGGGAAATATGTGATGAGTGATTATCGTGAACATATTGAAGATAGCAAGAAATCCATCGTTTCTTTCAGCGGTGGAAAAGATAGTACGGCGCTGCTTCTCATGATGCTTGAACGGGGAATGAGGATTGACTACATCCTCTTCTGCGATACAGGGATGGAGTTTCCGCAGATGTACGAGCATATCGAGCGTGTCAATGCATATATCGGAGAGAAGTACGGGAAAATGGTGACGGTGCTGAAATCGAAGAACAGCTTTGAATATGGTTTGCTTCACATCCTTCGTAAGAAGGGAAAGCGAGCTGGCATGCATGGATATGGGTGGTCATCGATGAGAAATCGGTGGTGCACATCGATGCTAAAGCGCGAGCCGGTGCAGGAGTTTATGAAAGCGCATGGATTTAACCGCGCGAACACGAAGCTTTATATCGGGATCGCTGCTGATGAACCGAAACGCGTAAAAGACGACATTTATCCGCTTTTTGAATGGGGCATCACGGAAGAGCAGGCGCTCAAATACTGCTACAAACATGGATTCGATTGGGGGGGACTGTACAAAGAGCGCACACGCCTCTCTTGCTGGATCTGCCCGCTACAAGGCGTGCGAGACTTGAAGCTCCTGTATCGCGATTTCCCCGATTTGTGGGCGGAGCTGAAACGCCTGAATGACGGCGTGATTCGCAACAACAAGGAAGAGGTTCAGGGCGTCTTGTATGAGTTTAAGCAGATGGATCATTCAGACAACACGCTTGAACAATGGGAAGAACGGTTTAGGAAAGAGATTGAGTTTGAGAAGCGGGAAACAAGTTTGTTTTAGGAGGTGGGGCATGAATGTACCTTGAGAAATTAACGAGAGAAGACATAGAAGAACTGGAAAGAGTGGTCATGGATTGTGATTCTTTTGACCGCCAACAAACACAAATTCATATCGACGGTAACCAAAATTTATATGTTGTGTTTTGGGAGGAAATACCGCCCGATGACGATGAACCGGAGCAGGAAAAACATTACGCCGAGACGCGTTATATATACTATGATTTTGACCCGCCAGATATTTGTGACTGGTCGCCTTTTGACCAATCAGAGATAAATGCAAAATACTTCAAGTGGATGCTTAACAAGTTCGGTGAGAAATACATTAAAGACTATTTTGAGTATCACACCGGTGTAAGCGTGTAAGGGGAAGGAACGAACGGAATGAAGGAAGAGATCGTAAATAATCACGAATGGTACGAGACGCTCGACATGCTTATGGAAGAGTGCGGGAAAATGATTCACGCATGCAACAAGTTCAAACGTGCGTGCGGAATTGGATATCCGACTAAAACAACATGTGACGAAGCGAGTAAATCGTTCGATCAGGCAGTTGCGGATTGCCTCAATGCTTTATATTCCGCAATGTACGACATGAACGTAGATGGCGATAAGATCGAAAGGCTGATAGAAGCAGCGGACGAAAGGATGGTAGAACATGAGAGAACTCATTAGACAATATACGGTATCTATATGCAAAGAAAATGGATATATTCAGATTGTCACAAAAGACGACGACGGGAATATCTGGCCCTGTGAGCTCGAATTTTTAGCTAAGGCAATGATTATGGATAGTAAACATCACTGCCCAGCGTCTGCGGAGCGGATCGCTGAATTCGCAAAGATGAGCGATGAAGAGCAGGGGGATAGACTGAAATGTGCATTTGAGAGGGGGCTATCCATGTGTGATGAAGAATTTCATAAGGGAGACAGCGGTAGGTGAGAGATATATACCACCACTTTACGTTGGACCAGAAATTACCATAAAAATTGAGTGAGGCGAAACAGATGAATAAGAGCATAGTTGATGCTTATGGGGTAGCAATGAATTGTAACATCGCTAAAGAAGAAGCCGTTAAACTCATCCATGCGATTTTAAAGTGGGAACGAGCAGCACGCCCCTATGGGTGCCACGAGACGGACACGACGCCAGAGGAAGCTAAAGATGATTTAATTCAGGCAGTGGCGGACTGTCAGAACGCACTGGACAGCCTTGTTTGCAGACTTGGACTTGATAAGTCTGCTATTAAGCAGAAAATCAAGGAAGCTGATGAAAGGGCAGAGCGGCTTTATGGGAGGAAGGTATGAAGTACCATACGATTTATGCTGATCCACCATGGATGGAGCGTGGGGGGGATGGGCGTGGGGCTAATGCCCATTATCCGATTATGAAAACGAAGGAAATCATAGCCCTTGCCCCTATGGTGCAGGAGCTGGCAGAAGAGAACGCCCATCTGTACCTGTGGGCTACTAACAATTTCCTTCCTGACGCCCTAGAAGTTATGAAAGTGTGGGGATTCCGATACGTTACCACAATCACGTGGGTGAAAGACAGAATAGGGCTTGGTCAGTACTTCCGAGGGCTGACAGAACACTGTTTGTTCGGCGTTCGCGGGAAGCTCCCGTACAAAGTCATAGACGGAAAGCGGCAGCAGGGCAAGACAGGTTTTTCGAGAAGAAGAGAGAACACTCAAGGAAGCCCGTACAGATGAGGGTAATGATAGAGAAAGTGAGTTACCCTCCGTTCATCGAATTGTTTTCCCGTGAACGGTTCGAGGGCTGGGACGCATGGGGGAATGAGATATGTTTTGGAAAGATGAATACAGACGAGAGGAGGACTGTCGATGTGTGATGAAGAATTTCATAAGGGAGACCGCGTTATGTTTGAGTGCCGTGATGGGCAAGTTATCAGGGGACGAATTTATGCGGAAAATGACGACGGTACTTATAATGTCAGAGATGAGGATACGATGGAGCTTCATCCACGAATTTTTGAAAATGAGCTGTGTCGCATGGATGACAAGGAGAAACCGGAGGTGACATTCACGAAGTTCAACGACGAGGCGATCAATCCGTCGTATTACAAGGACGGGGAGTATGAGTGCTTTGATGTGGCGATGGCAAGGATCCGGGAAATGGGACTTCCAGGCATGGAGGGGGCTATGTTCTTTAATGTTTTCAAGTATTTGTGGAGGTACAAGGTGAAGCATGCGGATAATCCACGCGAAGATCTGGAAAAGGCGGCGTGGTATCTTAGACAGCTCATTGTTTATGTCACGGATAAAGTATAGCGAGGTGGATCATGACAGCGGACGAGTATTTTGACAAGATAAAAGCGGTTCAGAAGCGGCGTGTTTCGCTGGAAAGAGCCATTAAAGAAGAAAAGAACCGCATATATGATATCTCTGGTGTTGATCCATCAAAGGAGAAGGTGTCAGGCGGGCGCATGTCTGATACTAGCGACAAACTGATTCGTCAGAGGGAGAACTTGGATGTTCTTTATAAGAAGCTAAGCCGTGTGCAGTCTATTATAAGGAACTTCGAGGAGCGACTTGATGGATTGCTGGATGATGATGGGCATAAAGATTTTAATACAGCGAGCATTCTGGAGGATTTTTTTATAAATAATCTTACGGCGGAGCAGTATGCGGCAAAAGCAAACAATATTCGTCGAGAATCCGCTTACAGGATACGCAGAAAGGCAATTAACCGTTTCGGAGAGTTCTATAGCAAAGAGTTAGGAAGTATGGAGGATATTTGTTGATGAAAACAGCAGAAACGAAAGAAAACGCATATCCAGGCATCGGATGGGAAGAGGTTTACAGGACAAATGGGATTTTTTACTCTCATTTCGTCAATAGGCTTTTACGGAATAGGCGCAGCGGTGCTTACAAAATCATTTCGTCAGACGCCGCCACCGGAAATGTTCTGGATTGTCAGACAAGCGGCGAGGGCGGGCTCCCTTTGAAATTCAAAGAGGGGAAGGCCGGATGCGATGATCGCTCAAATAATCCGCACAAGTATTACGGATCACCTATTAGGACTGTTAGGCAGATCGATGCTCTCGAAAGGCGTGAATTGGCGCTGGAAGCGGCAGAGGCAGATTTCGAAAGGAGAGCGGAGGAGCGTGCTTTTGAAATTTTACGGAAAATGCTGATTTAGGTTACAAAATGTTACAAGCAGACGTGGTATTATGTATTCTGGAAAATGAAAATGCGTGAGAGCAAAGGCTCTTGCGCATTTTTTATTGGGAGGATGTCATGGCGAAACGATTACCAGAAATCCGACTAAATGAAGATAACCACATCATTTGTTCAACGAGCGTGGCGGCGGCGCAGTTCGGCATTAGTCGGGTGGGGATGGATAAGTCCATCAAGGAGCTTGGCGTTGCAAAAGAGAATGCGCGTGTAGACCTGGCGGAAATCATTGATAAACGGTTCAACAAAGCGAATGCGGCCGCAGAAGCGGTGAGCGACAGCGCTAGAAAGCTGAAAGCAGAAGCCGACTACAAAGCGCAGAAGGCAAAGCAGGAAGAAATGGTGACACTTCAAATGATGGGGGAGCTTATTCCGCAGGAAGAAGTCAAAGATGCGCTTGAAAATGAATTCTTAGATATCAGGCAAAAACTCTTACTATTGCCCGAAACTATAAAATCAAAAGTTTATTCCATTGATGCGGCTTTAGCCGTGACGTGCGGGGAGGTAGCGAATGAAGTTGTCCAAGAACTTCTCAGAAAACTTGCAGGAATCAATGGAAAATCCGAAGATGCAGGCAAAGTGGGAAAGAAACCTAAAAGAAATTATAAAAAAGGCGCGAAAAGCATTTCTGCCGCCGCCTCCGGAAACGGTGAGTGAGTGGGCAGACCATAATCGTATTCTTTCCCGTGAAGAATCACCGTCTGCCGGTTTGTGGAATACGGATAATACACCGTACCTGCGGGCAATCATGGACGCATTCACTGATAAAACATCACAAGTCATTACATTTTTGAAGCCTTCGCAGGTAGGCGCTACAGAGGCCGGCATCAATATCTGCGGTTTCACAATAGATCGGTCCCCATGCCGTCTGCTGTATGTCATGCCGGATGACGAACTGGCGAAGGACTTTTCTGCGGATCGTTTGCAGAAGGCGCTGAAAAATACGCCGTCCGTTGCAAAAAAAATAGAATCCGCAGACAGAAGCAAGGCGCTCATGGTGAGGTATAACGGCGGATTTATCCGTCTGTCTGGGGCAAATTCACCGGCAAAGCTGGCGTCGTGGCCTATCCCGCGCGTCATTATGGATGAGGTCGATAAATATCCGCTCTGGACCGGTCGAGAAGCTAATCCAATTTCTCTTGTTAAAGAACGTACTAAAAACTGGCCGTGGCGCAAGATACTTGTCATGAGCACGCCGACTACAGAGTACGGCTATGTGTATAAGTCTTATATGGAAAGCGAAGCGCACTATGAGTTCATGGTGCCGTGCCCAGAATGCGGGCATTATCAAGTTTTTGATTTTCACCATCTAAAGTTTCCTGACGTTCTTGACGAAGCACGTCTCTCTAAAGAGACGTATTACGAATGTGAGAAATGCAAGTACCACATTCATGACAGGGAAAAGATGGGGATGCTCCGAAAAGGCAAGTGGGTGGATAAGGAAAGGATTGGATACGCGGCGAAAACAGTGGGATTCAAGCTGAACACACTGTATTCGCCGTGGGTATATTTCTATGAAGTGGCGAAGGAGTTTCTGAAATCGAAAGATGACCCCACGAAACTCATGAACTTTGTCAATTCATGGCTTGGTGAGCCGTGGAAGTCGAAGGCGTCTCAAATCAAATCGAAGTCAGTACTCGAAAGGCGGACGGAACTTCGCTCCGGTGTGGTCCCCAAGGGAACGGTACTTCTCACCGGCGGTGTTGACTGCCAGAAGGGGTATTTCTACTGGGTGATCCGAGCGTGGCTGCCGGATATGCGTTCGCAGAAAATTGCAAACGGTTCGGCAATGACATTCGATGACGTAGCAAACATCATGGATCAGATGTGGCCCATTGAAGATTCAGACCGGCGCATGCAGGTCGCTTTGTACGCGGTCGATGCAGGGTATAACACAGAAGAAGTTTATGACTTCTGCTATCTTCACTATCCGGCGTCTATCCCCGTCATGGGCATGTCGAGCCCCATGGCCACGTATTTCCGCCGAAAGCAGCTGAACCCGAAGGATCACAATATGAATTGGGTACAGGCGCAGCAGCTTTACGAAGCGGATACGAACAAATACAAGGATCTGATCGCTTACCGTATCGGTCGAGAGAAAGACGGGTATGGCGCATGGCTTGTTGATGCAGATACAGATGAGGTATATGCAGAGATGATTACCGCCGAGCAGAAAATCATGGTCAACGGGCGTGAGGTCTGGAAACCGATTGCACAGCATCGGGATAATCACTATTTGGATTGTGAAGTCTATGCATATGTAGCAGCGGATGTCATGAATGTGAGGAGCTTGCAGGTGGCGGCTAAAGATCCACAGCCCGTGCAGAAAGATGACAAAAAAGAGAGTGGTTTAACGTATAGCCCATTTGGAGGTAAGCGATGAATAGAGAAGAGTTACAGAAAGAAAAAGAAGCGCTGGAAACAGCCCGTATGAATATTTTAGAAGGCGGGCAGGAGTTCCAGACCAGAGATGGCCGCGTGAAGATGGCGAGCCTTGAAACCATCATGCAGCGCTTGTCGGAAGTCAATTCGGAGCTGAATCAGATCGATTCTGTGAATGGCATGACAGATACCGTGAGATTGAAATTCGGAGGCATGGGATAATGGGATTTCTAAAGCTGGCGGGGGATCTGTGCAGCGATATCCAGTCTATTTGGAGCCCTGAAAAGGCGATGAAGTCCAAAATGGTACGAGAGCGATACTTCGGGTATTCGGCGGCACAGGAAACGCGGAAAGACGAGCGCCTTCCCTTCGATGGGACGGCGGAACAATTTAACACATATTCGCGCGATAAACTTCGAGCACGAGCAAGGGATTTGGAAAGAAATAATCCCATCACCGGTTCCGTATTGGAAGCATTTTTAAATAATGCTATCGGGACCGGTTTTAATATGCAGGCACAGACAAACAATGATGTGTTTAATCAGCGCATTGAGGCACTTTGGAAAGAGTGGGAGCACCACGAGAATTGCGACATTACGCAGCAGCAGTGTCTGGATGACATCATCAAGCTTATTGTTGTCAGAAAATTCGTAGATGGCGGAATTATGGCGACATTCCCGCTGGACGGGAAAAGGAAAATACCTCTCACTATCCAGCTTCACGAAGTCGATGATCTGGATACGATGACCGATCCAAAAGACCAGAATGGGCACATCATCGTGAATGGCGTCGAGCTTGATACGACGGGCAAACCGCTTGGCTATTGGCTAAAGCAGACGGAGCCGGACGGTTTCACGGAAATGGAGCCGCGACGATATGACGCAAAAGATGTGATTTTTTTATGGAAAAAGTCACGTGTCAGTCAGTTTCGGGAAATCACAGAAATGGCTAGAACCATCGGCGTCACAAAGGATCTTGGCGATTACAACGTGGCCGTCATGTTTGATCAGAAAATTGCGGCGTGCTTTTCCGCCTTTGTGGAGACTGACAACACGCTTGGTGCACCGGGACGCATTGCCAATCAGGCAGACGGCAGCCGCGTAGAAAATATCGAAGGCGGCTCTATTAAATACTTGAAGGCGGGCGAGCACATCAAAGGGCTCACGCCGAATGCACAGGTGACGGATGCAAGTAATTTCCTGCCTTTGCAGCAGCGAATTATAGCCGCCGACAAAGGGCTTTCGCTGGAAAGCACCAGTCGAAACGTGGAGCGCGTAAACTATGCATCTGCCCGGCAGAACCTTTTGGGCGATCAGCTGACCTACGGCTCTATCCGCGAGGAACTGGTCGAATATTTCCTACGGCCGCTTTATAAGCGATTCGTGAACATCTGCTATTTGACCGGCCTTCTGGACGGAACCGGGTTCAAATATGGGGACGAAGAGTATTACAAGGCCACGTGGCTTGCCGCTTCGCTCGGATGGATTGATCCGCTCAAAGAGGCGCAGGCGAATGCCATTAACCTTGCGAATGGCGGCAAATCATTCCAGGAGTATTGCGCGGAACAGGGTGCGGACTGGCGCGATCGCATTGACCAGATGAAGGAAGTTCAGGACTATGCAGAATCTAAAGGCGTCGCGCTGGCATTCGGCGTGCAAGACAGCGAGATAAAGAATGAGCCGGAAGACGATGATACAGGAGGTAAAGATGGGGGAAACGACGACAATTAAACAGTTTGGATTAAGAGAAATCGCAGTGGACGGCGTGGATGAAGAGAGCCGGAAACTGCGATTTTCTTTTATGACGGAAGCGCCTTGTGATAACTGGTTCGTGCCGGAAGTCTGCTTGTGCGCAAAGGGAAACGTAGATCTGACGCGCTTTGAAAATGGCGTCATGCCGATGCTTTTCAATCACAATCGAGACATCGTGATCGGCAAAATCGAGAACGTGTCTTTTGAAGATGGGAAAGTCACTGCAGAAGCGACGATCGATAAAGACGAAGAATCCGAAAAGTATTTTCAGAAAATTCTTTCCGGATCGCTGAAAGGGATTTCCGTCGGATATCGCCGCCTCAATACGGTTCGCGTGCTGAAAGGCACCAGTTATAAGGGACTTGCATTTGACTGTGACATGGACGTAACAGACAGATGGGAACCTTATGAAATTTCTTTGGTAAGTTGTCCGGCAGATCCCGATTGTGCAGTCGGGAGGGGACTTACGAATACAGACATGACCATTTCTATTGTTCAGAACGAGGAGGAGCCAAAGATGGGCGAAAACCAGAAGCCGGAAGCACCGGCAATCAACGAGGCAGCGGTTCGTGAAGCGGCAGAAAACGCAGCAAGAGCAGAACGAGCTCGTGTCACGGAAGTTACGAAAGTTTGCAGAGGCATGGGAGTTGACGATGAAACCATGAGAGGTTACATCGAAAACGGAACATCCATTGAAGATGTCCGAAAAGAGATTCTTGAAAAGGCAATGAGCGCCCCGAAAAATCAGCCGTCCGGCATCAATGTTGTTACGGATGAAAAAGAAAAATTCGCGAAGCGTGCAGTAGACGGGATGGCTATCCGCTTTGGCGTCATCGGCGAAGAAAAAGCGGTGTCTAATGAATATGCGAATGCATCCCTGCGCTCCATTGCAGAAGATGCGCTCACTCTATTCGGCGGTATGAGCGAGAGAAAAGCACATCTCATGAACTCCAATGACCTGTTCAATGCCATGTTCAAGGAAAGAGCGATGGGGACAGACCAGTTCGTTTCTATCGTTGATAATTTCGGAAACAAGGTGATGCTGAAATCCTATAAAGAGCAGCCAGCTATTTTCTTGAATTTCGTTTCTAAAGGATCGAACGCAGATTTCAAGAAGACCAATAAATACTGGCTTGGGGTGGACGGCATGCCGGAACTGATGGCACCTGAAAGCGATGAATTTAAGTATGGGGAAATGAAAGACGGTAAAATCTCCACGGCAATTCAGACCTATGGCAAGGCAATTTCTTTTACCCGTGAAATCTTCATCGACGATGACATGGGCGTAGTCACGAAAGCCATTCAGAAGCAGTCCGGCGGGTTCAGACGTCTGCAGGAAAAGATGTTCTTCGACATGCTGACTAAATCCGTTCCGTTCAATGCGAAGAATAAAAATATTGTGGAGACGAACAAAGATATTTCCGCCAGGGCGTATTCTGAAATGCGCAAGCTGATGCATCGTCAGAAAGACCGCGAAGATAAAACCTATATCGGCACATTTCCTGCTTTCCTGCTGGCATCAGACGAGCATGAATTTGAACATCTTCAGATCCTGCATTCTGCATCCGATCCGGCGCAGAATAATGCAGGCGTGAATAACCCCATGCAGAACAAGATGGTCCTTTTCACTTCTCCGTGGCTTGAAGGCGATGCTTACTATGCGATCGCGAAGCCTTCTGAAATGGAAGGCATCGAATTTACCACTTTGAACGGCGTAGATCACCCATATTCCAGAACCGTGCAGAGCGAAAAACATCTCGGTATCGATTACCAGTACTGGATGGACTTTGGATTCAATCTGATTGATTATCGCGCATTCGTTAAGAATGAAGGGGTATAAGGAGGATAAAAGATGGCTACTACTATTGGAACATTCAGACAGCCCGGATCAATTATCACCGTGCAGGCGTCTACAGACGTTTCCTATCATGAATTGCTGAAAGTAGGCAGCATTTATGCGGTCGCAAAAGCGGCGGTAGCGAAAGACGGTTATGTGGCGTGCGACGCAGAGGGTGTATTCCAGTTCCCTAAGAAAGCGGCGGAAGCTATCACGCAGGGAACGAAAGTATATCTGGATAAGTCCGGCGCTATCACTGCGACGGCAGGCACCGATCCAGCGGTCGGCGTCGCATGGAGCGGAGAAACAGCGGATTCGACTTCGATTGATGTAAAAATCAACGTCTAGGAGGAAGTCAGATGGGGATGATGGACGCGCAGCGGAGGATATGTCAAAAGGCATTCTTCTCTGATAAAAGACTGGGGGAACACATTTCTTACAACGGGAAAGATATCGTGGCGCTTGTATATGTCGGTGTGTCCAATTCTCGTTCTGACTGGAATGAAGCGAAAACCGTTATAGAAAACGCGGCTCTTGTTGATGCGGCGTATTTCTGCGTGTGCGACGAAGGCGAGAATGGAGTTCTATCGCCGGTGGAAGGCGATGCAATCGTCTACAACGGTGATAGGTATTCAGTTTCTAATATCGTCGAGCACGACGTGGCAGGAAGTCATTTTGTATTGCTTGCAACGAAAGCAGAAAGGGCACTCGGACGATGAATCTGATTGAAATATCGGTATCTGACGAATTAACGCCTGCTTTCAAACGGATGCTTGCTAACAATAAGAATTACTTAAAAAGCGTGTCGAAGTCGCTCGGGTACTACATTCAAAAGGAAATCAAAGAAGGCGTCCGAAAAGGTGTCTTGTACCATACCGATGACGGCTGGAATCAGATCTGGTTTACGGAAGGAAACATCCAGCCACGTAGAGAATTGCAGGGGCACGCCTCGCGGTATCTCTATGGGCAGATGATCCGCGCCGTCGGGTATCAGTACATGCCAGACAGCATTTCAACAGTGATCGGGTGGACTTCCAAATCGTCTGCGGAATACGGGCGAAGAAACGAGCTTGGCGGGCGGCAGCCGGTGACAGAAAGCATTCGTCGTATTTTCTATAATGCGTATGATGCAGAGCTCGAAAGGTACGGTTCTACCGTCGAGAGCCGCGACTATGATAAGTATATTTACCCTCTTAGTAAGAAGAAAAAAGAACTTATCACACCTGCAAGACCGATCTTTGAGCCGATGATGACGCGAATTCATGATGATTTTGCGCCGTACATTGAGCGGAAAGTACAGTCTTACATGGAAGGAAATGTGAAATTCGGAAAGAAGAATAAGCGCGTCTACAAGGTGTACGGAGGTTAGGCTGATGGGATTGCAAAATCTGGATATCACAAGCACGATGCTTCATATCGGGGCACAGCTTAAAACAGACAAAAGGATCATCGCATTTTGCAAAGAGCGGTTCCCTGGAAAAGAGATCCATGTACTTGTTGGGGATATTACAAGGAAATATATCCCTACCTACGATGACACACCGTACATCATCGTGACGGACTTTTCGAAGCAGGAAGGGCAGAATATTGAATTTTGCCCTTACGAATTCACATTATGGGTAGGCGTCGGGAAAGAGGAGCCGGAATTTATCGAGGCGGATGGTGTAAAAATCATGGACGTCTTTAAGGATTGCGCCGACTTCATGACCATCATTGAGGATGTTTTCAATGACGCTGAAATCAATAATCGTCCCTGCGCGAAGGTAAATACGAACGGTCCTTTCCCCATCGATCCGGCAGGTCGCCATTGGGCGGGGAAAATCAAGGTAAACAAGCGTATTTATCAGACGCTTGGCGGGAATTATACAGAAGAGTTATAGGAGGTAGAAAATGGCAGGTCAGGCTATGGGCGTTTACTCCAAAACCAGACTGTATCCGGAAGTGGCATTGAGCAAGTTGCCGGAAACGGTCAAGGGTTTTGAGATCCCATTCAATTCTAATTCACTTTCCAGTTCGCAGAATTCCAGTTCACCGGGTACTATCACAGGACGCCGCGATGCAGCGGAACCGATGCTCGGCAATATCGACTGCACGGGCGATGTGGTCACGCCGGTGGATACCGATGCATTCGGATATCTTCTGGCGGCGGCATTCGGCAGACCGACTACAACGCCGGGGAAGAGCGGCAGCAATCTCTATACCCATGTCTTCAAGCCGGGCAAGACGCAGCCGTCCTTCGCTGTAGAGAAGGTATTCTCCAATGGTGTGTATTCACTCATTAACGGCGTCAAGGTCAATCAGATCGAAATGACGTTCGGCGGCGACGGTGAATTGACTGCTACCGTTGGCTTCATTGGATGCAAAGAAACCATCAATGATGCCGTGGCGGCAACGGAAGAAAATATCACTAAAGTCGGGTTTAATCGTCTCAACAATTTTCAGGCATCTCTGAAAATCGACGGGGAGGATGTAGCGATCGCGACGGAGCTTTCTCTTACTATTCCATTCGGGCTTGATGATAGCGGATATGCGATTGGCAGCGGCGGGTTCCGAACACGAATCAATGAAGGCATCATTTCCCCAACTGGTAAGCTGACTGCTTTCTTCGACGACAAAACTTTCATTGACAAAGCGATGACTTCCAAAATAACACAGCTCCAGGTTACACTGACAAAGGGGGATAAGTCTCTTGTCGTCGATATCCCAGAAGTCATGTTCGCGAGAAAGTCGCCGGGCATTGACGGTACGAAAGGCATCACACAGGAACTGGATTATTCTGCGTTCTATAAAGAAAATTCTTTAAATTCCTGCATTCAGTTTACCTTGGTAAACGGGGTAGCTACATACGAATTTTAATGAGTACCCCGTCGGATTTTCCGGCGGGTATTTTTTTATATGTGAGGAAATAAAAATGGATAACGAAAAAAACATGAAACCAGCAGAAAAGAATGAAGAAAAACTTATTGCAAGAGCTATGACATTTTCTGAATTTGAGCGTTTTCTTGAATATTCCGATGAGCTTGAAACTTCGAATACACCGGCAAAGCTGATCGGCGTCCGTATGGCGCGTTGGGTGGCTAAGAACATCTACAACATCGATCCGGATTCTGCGAAGTATACGCCGGGAACAATTATGGATCTGCTCGTGAAGACGCAGGCGCTTTCTGAAAAGAGCGAGCTGGAAGACTTAAAAAACTAGAAAGCGTCTGGGACTGGCGAATCAGAGGCGGTGCTAAATACTGTGATACGTGCAGAAAGGCCGCCAAACAGACCGGGCGCAAATTAGATTGCGAGAATTGCCCTGATAGGGCTCCCGAAATCAGGCCGGGCAATTTCAGGGCTATGAGGCTATATGCGCTGGCTTCAAACTGTGTGCACTATGTAGGGACGATGAGCCGTCCTTTTATCAGCGGGATTAACTGGGTAGATTTGGAAACAGTCGCCCGCTTATCCCGCATACACATAGGGCCTGCAATGATGAAGCGCATGAGGAAAATCGAAAGTTTAGTCATCAAGGAGAGTGTGGAAGATGGGCGTCATTGAGACAAGAGCGAAAGTCAGTATTATCGACGGAGCGAGCAGCGGCTTAAACAGTATGGCAAGCGCCAATGAACGCCTAACATCCTCTCTCGGCAAAAGTGCGAGTGCGGCGAAAAATTTTTCCGTCAATCTGCGGGCAATGACTAATGGGAAGTCCGGCGGAGCAAAGCAGTTTAGCGACATGGCGCTTGGGCTTGATAAAGCAGCGCAGAGCGCCAGCAATACCAGCAAAATGCTGAACCGCCTTGTATACTCTATGGCGCGTTATACCGTCATCTACGAGGGTATCCAGAAGCTTGGAAATCTGTGGAGCACAGTCATCGGCGGTGCGTATGACTATGGAAACATGATGGAAACGAACCGTGTCGGTATGGCTGGCATCCTGGCATCCATGATGCAGATAAACGGGCAGCAGCTTTCATGGAACCAGTCGCTTACGATTTCTTCTAAAATCATGAAAGACTTGCAGAATGAATCTCTTAAAACGTCCGCGACGGCAAGCGAATTGATTGATACCTTCCGCGCCCTTTTAGGGCCGGGGCTTGGCGCGGGCATGTCGATTGAGCAGATCGAGAAGTTTACGACGGTCGGCGTCAATGCGGTTAAGTCACTCGGATTGGATGGCGTGCAGCTTGTACAGGAGCTTCGAGACCTTGTACAGGGAGGAATTCGCCCCGCGTCCTCTACGCTTGCTACCGCACTTGGCATTTCCGATGCGGATATCAAGAAGGCGAAAGAATCGTCCGAAGGTCTATATAAATTCTTGATGGATCGTATGAAAGGGTTTGAGTATTCAGCTCTCGAAACGAATAATACTGTCAAGGGACGTATCGATCAGATCAAAGAAGGACTACAGCGCGGGATCGCAGAAGGTACAGAGCCACTTCGCGGCATGTATTCGGAAGCACTGAAAGAATTCGGCGAATCAATCATTCAGGTGGATAAGTCCACAAAAGAATGGAAAATCAATCCTGAATTTATCAGCTCTATCAGCACCGTTTCGGGTTCCATGGTGGAAATGGTAGAGAGCGCCAAAAAAGTTGGTGAATTTATGTCCAGCGGGCTTGTCGGTGCCACGTATGTCGGCAAGACTGCCGTCGCGGCACTCGGGCAGGTCGGTGAACATATAGGTGAAATCGTCACACTCTGGGCGGGATTCAAAGCCTCTAAGTATATCAAGGATTTAATGCAGATTCTTAGCGTGACGCGCGAAGAGAGAGAATTGCATACGGGGCTGGGCCGCGCCATTCAGGGCATGCAGGATAAATTTAACGGCCGTCTGGAAGCGCAAAAGAAGGCTTTGAAATACGAAGAGGAGGAAAAAAGGCTCGTCGATAGCGCTTTAAATTCCTTTGCTGACGTAACTGGGCAGATTTCCGAAAGTGCAAGTAAAGCGCAGACCTTGAACTCCATTCTTGAATCGAACGAAAACTCCATCACAAACCTGGCAAAAAAGTGGCAGGCTATGGGGATGAGTATCAAGGAATCTGTCACTTGGCAGAATAAAATCGTTTCGCTTGTGAATGGCGGATATAATGTTGCGGCTATGGTGCAGATTGGGAAGGGTGATGAGCGCGCAAGAAAAATTCAGGCAGAGGCCAACGCGCTGGCGGCAAAGAACGCACAGAAGAAACACGAGATCGATCTTTATGAGCAGGAATCTAAAGCGTTGGCCGATGTTATGCAAAAAGAGCACGAGCGGCGTATGCAGGTATCGAATACTGCAAGGGATGAGCTGAATAATATTTCTCTCATGGCAGAGAAGGTGAGGAATCCATATTCTCGCGGTGAAGCGGCTGAAGCGCGTGTGCAGCGTTTCTTAGATGCAGACACAAGCGGCCGCGGCGGAGCCAAAGGTGATGCGAACCGGCATATTTGGAAGTGGCAGCAGACAGCGGTAGAGGAACTTCGCTCTAAGTTACAGGCACTAAAGCTTGACTACGAAGTCGTTCAAGTGACCACTGAAAAATTCATGGATTCTCTTAAAACCGGAATGAGCGGCAAAGTGAAGCCTGTCATGGAAGAAGCGATCGCGTCTGCTAAAGTGTGGAACGAAGTGCTAATGTCCACGAGGGACAACACGAAACGTTTAACGAATGCGCAGATAGAGTATAAAAAGTACATAGAAAGCACGTATACGGATAATTCTCTTGGTCAGGTAGATCGGGTAAAGGCTCTTTTAGAAGAAATCACAGCACAGTTCAAAAAAGCCGGGATGAGCGCCAACGAGGCAAACGTAAAAGCACATGAGTTTGTCAATCAGGTTATTCAGGGCCTTAAAACAATCGATCAGACAAATAGTCTTTCCTTAATTGCCGTTTTTGACCAGGCGTCTGCAAGCGCCAAAAAATTCGCTGACAACTTCAAACTCGTAAAAGAGCAGATGGAGCAGGTAAAACAGGCAAACGCGGATGCGGCGCTTGAATTTAACGCTCTTTCTAATGCGTTTAAAATCGGCGGTGAAGAGGCGTTTCAGGCGACAAAAAAGCTGCTTGAAGAAAGCAAGGCGCTGCAAGCCGCATTGAATGAGCGCGGCGCAACGGATAAAGCGAATGCCGTTTACAAGGAAACTGTAAATTATTTGCAGCAGGTGGCAGAAGCCAAAGACAAGGCTACACTTGCCACGAAGAAAGAAGTCGCTGCTATCAAAGAGGCTAACGAAGCACTGACTGTTCACAAACAGAAACTGGACGAGGCAAATCAGGGGATAGGTCTTTTTAATGGGAAAATGAGCAAGATGCTAGGCGTGGTTTCGTCCGCTGGTATGGGCGTTTCCATCCTCACAGATGCTTATATAGCAAATACCGATGGCTGTAATGATATGGCGAAAGAAGCCGCAGATGCAGCGATGCAGATCTCCATGATTTCGATGGCCGCGGAAGGGCTCATTGGCCTTATTCCTAGTCTTGTCGCAGGGCTGAAAAGTGCGTATACCTGGTTCAGAAATTTGGCAGTCGTCAAAGCTCTTGCCATGAATCCGGCGGGACTTATTGGAGCAGTAGGTGTAGGAACACTCGCCGCTATAGCGTATGGAGTAAGTAGCAAGTATGAGAAGGCACAAAGCGGCGACTACAATGTGCACGACTTCTTTTCCGGCGCGGAGCTGGGGGGATATGACGATGGGGAAGAAGAGGAAATACCGCAGGGCTCCTATGTAAAGAAATTCACCCCATCGCAAAAAGACTATGATGCGGCTGATGCGGCTGATGAAGAAATGTTCCACACAAAGGCACAGAACAGTCTGGTGGATATGTATTCGGAAATGGCTCGAATTTCAGAACAGAAGGCAAAAGAGGCCGAGGATCTCATGCGGAAAGCCACGCTCGCCGATGTCGTTAAAAAGCAGGATGACGGTGGGAGCGGAAAGGCGTCCGGCAGTAAATCTGGTAAAGCGGCGCTTCCTGAATTGGAATATACTGATGCGCTAGGAAATGCCTTTTGGTATTTACAGCACGGTTACAATGTCTACGCGGCCGCTGCACTGGCAGGAAATCAGATGCAGGAAGCGGGGAAAGGCGATACAGAATCAATTGATTACGCAGCGGATAACAAGCAGGGGTATTACGGTTCAGTTCAGTGGGGAGGAAAGCGTTTCCAAAATCTCTACGATTATGCTAATGGTGATTGGACAGATCGGGAGAAACAGCTCGAATTTTCTGATTATGAATTGAGAGAAGCGCCGTATTACAAAGACGTGGGTACGCGACTTCGCGCTGCAAGCAGTTTGGAAGAAGCGAATCACATTGTGTTTTCGCAATACGAGGCCCCCGGAGATGATACCGAAGGCACGCGGCTTAGTTATGCGCAGCAGCTCCTTCCCCGCCTCATGCAGCTTGCTAACAAAGAAGCGACGCTGAACGGCGAGACTGGGAACGGCAGGAAAGACCTGGCACGCCAGAGAGAAGAGCTTTACAGAAAGCTGGCGGATGCAACGAAACTCACCATTCGCGACACCAAAAATCTGAATGAAGCTACTCTTTCCGTTACTGGAGCGCAGACGGCCTATGATAAGACCATGCAGGAAGCGAATGACAAGCTCGAAGAGTACAAGGTACAGGTTGAGAAAGACAAGGCACTCGGCGTGAATGAAAATGTCATCAGCGACTTGCAAAACGCCATGATCGACTACGCGAAGGCTATGAGACAGAAGGCCAAAGAAGCGCAGCAAACGGAAACGATGGGGAGGTATGATGACCAGATCTCTGCGATTTCGAATAGAAATCTTGGATTTGGCGAAGCCTACAGCCGCTCGCAGGAGCTGACCAATAAGCTGAATGAATACAAGTCTTATTTGCAGGAGCAGCTGAACGACACGAATCTCTCTTATAATCAGAGAATTTCTATCGAGCAGAAACTTTCTAGCACTATTAAGTCCATCAATGACCAGTCTTGTTATAACTACAAGGAAGGTTGGAAGCAGGCGCTGACAGAGATTTCTAATCAGCAGATCAACTGGAAAGACACGACGGTCAACCTGTTTTCTGATATCGAAAGCTCACTTGCAAGCTGCTTGTCTTCTACGGGGAATTTCTGCACACGTATGAAATCTTTCTTTAGCGACTTTGCCAAGAGCGTGCTGAAATCTATTTCGCAGGTGATCGCGAAACTGCTTATCATGAAAGTTGTGACAGGCATCTTTGGCGGCGGTAGTAGTGGCGGCGGTGCAAAAGTGGGCGATGCATGGACAGGCGGTTTGACTGATTCTATAAATATTGCTTGGGGCGGAGGTAAGGCCACCGGCGGAGATGTAAGCCGTGGAAAGTGGTATATGGTCGGCGAACGTGGCCCCGAATTTGTACGATTCAGCAGGGACGCTCACGTGTATTCTAATGGTGACACTAGGAAGATGCTCTCCGGCGGGGCACAGACACCGGCGCAGGTACAGGTGATTGTAAATAACAACACAGGTACGCAGATGCAGGCGCGCCAGACGACTTCGCAAGATTCGTCTGGGAAACTGCTGCACCAGATTATTCTTTCTACGGTCGGCGAAGCACTGACGACGAATGAGTACGGTTTGAAAGATGCGATTATGGGGGTGCGATAAATGGTTTTTCCTGATATACAGACACCTGATTATCCATAAGAAGAGTTGCACAAAGATCACACGATAAAAATGACGGTAGACAACGAAACGAT
>ERZ1023897.100-NODE-100-length-34116-cov-15.285723_pt1 | contig 34116 bp, 30 predicted proteins | sample MGYA00380399_ERZ1023897 | MGnify/ENA primary metagenome ERZ1023897 (study PRJEB33179, sample SAMN07448995) | human gut metagenome | biome: Human-gut; feature: Human associated habitat; material: Faeces | host: Homo sapiens | place: India: Bhopal | collected... | reverse complement strand
GCATGGGCCTCGCCGATGAGGATGCCACCCTGGCGCAGACGGAACGGACCATTGCCCGGCTGCATCATGGGACAAGGAAGGGCATAAAGTTCTTCCAGACACCCGAACTCATGACTCTTGCGCTCCATGCGGCAAAGCTTGCAGGTTTCGGGGAGAGGAAGAAAGGAAGATGATGAAGAATCATCCCTTATCGGTTCGAGGAAAAGCATCTGGCGGGCGAAGCATTTGCATTTAGCCACCATGATGTGATATTCACCCGGCTCCAGACAGCCACCCTCGCGCTCCATCGTATCACAAATGTACTGATGGCCTGCAACGATAACCTGGCGATTAACTACTTCCTGACTAAGGCGACCAACAATGGCACCATGATCTCTACGAAAACGATTTAAAAACAATTTCATCATAACACGCAACAACTTAAAAACAACAATAGAAAAACATTTGAAATTCACATTCACTTTCACATTTTCTGAACGTAAAACGACTGGTAATAATCAGACAAATCCTTGCAACCTTCCGGCAACTGATGGTACACCAGCTGAGGGAACATTTCCTTCAGTTTCATATAAAGACCGATGCCCGGTTTGTCCTGATCAGGCCACATGTGAAGATTCCTTCCCGCTAAAAGATTGCGACATTCTTCATTACAAAGCGTAGCACTCGGGATGGCTATTGCCTTGTAACCCATAGACATAGCGCTCCAGCAGTCGGTACATCCCTCGGTAATAACCAATGGCTCTTTTTCTGTCACCTGCGGCAAGATCTGCATCCCATATACCATCGGCTTGCTACCTGGTGCAAACTTAAACCGCGGTTTTTCTTCAGTCTTATCTCCCAGATATCTGCTCTGAACCGTCAGCAGATTGCCATGAACGTCATAATAGGGAATCAACAGGGAAGGACCATCAAAAAACTTTCCACCAAAGCGATAGCCAGCAATGGAGAAATCTGTGCTCACCACTCTACACCAATAGATATATTCCGGGCGCAACTTTCTCTGATAGAACAGGAAATCCCTGGCTTTATCTGTCAGTTTCTTACCCATGAGCATACGCATCAGATAATCTACGTCAGGCTTATGCTGAAACTCGCCTCTGAGATTGAGTCTGTCCGTATCACATTCAGATTTTCTATGCTCAGCAACAGCTTTATCCCGATGAAGCACCTCCTTACGGTTTCCCGCAGAATGATAACCGGCGCTGATATTGAATCTTCTGCACAGCCATTGGCAAGCCTCCGAAAAAGAGAGATTCTCCCGTTTCATCACCAGGTCGATATTATCTCCACCCCACCCGCATGCAAAGCAATGACAAGTGTTGGTGGATGTCCAGAAATGCAAACTCGGATGGGTATCATTATGACTGATACAAAGGGCATTATGATACCGCAAACCCATTCCCAATTCATCAGCAACCTCCAGGATGCTGATAGCTCTAAGTTTAGAGAGCGTATTTGATTCAATATATTCTGCCATCTTCTAATTGTCTTTTTTAGTATTACCATCACCAATAGTGCCTTTCTGCTGCGTCTTTCTAAGCACCTTTCTATCCTCGCCCTTTGCTGGTTTTTCGAGCCATCCCCATCTGCGCCAGTTGCACACCATGTTGCGGGCAGGCGTCTTGAGCTCCTTCTGCTTCAGAAATTCCTCCAGGAACTGATAAGAGAATTCCTGCGGCAACTCGCTGAAATAGTCTACAGTATGATAAGGCTCTCCTTCGCCCTCGGCAGAAATCTGCTCGAAAGCCTTGCCCCACCGCTGCAACATATTCTGCAAGATGCGGTCGGCACAAGCCAGATAGGTCTGCCTGACCAGTTTCCGGATTTCCTTCTCGCTCTTCTTCCCTTCCACTTTGTAAAGCACTTGCATGAGGGCAGCGATGCGGAAGGCTGAAACCGAACTGCGCTTGTAGAAGACATCCATCGACTTGGACATGGTTTTCACCACCTGCTGGCGGCAGTCGTTACACCATTTTACCACCGTCTTGTAGAGCCAGCTCATATCTTCCTCTATCTCCTGATGGAATTTTCCATCTTCCTCGTAGCACAACCCGAAGAGCTTATCCAACGTATTCTCCAGCTCATTACGCTGCGTATCGGTCAACGCCTGAAACTGTGGTGGATTGTCGCCCAGATGACTGATGAGCGGGCATAAGATGGTTCGGGTTACAGCACCGCCCTCAATGGCAGCTTTGTTCATATATCTGCTCACCGCACTCTGAGTGCCGCAGAAAACGAACGACAGCAAGGCATCTACCATGGCACTATAGCTGGATTCGCTCATGAAATCCTGACCATATACGCTGCCCAGATCGTAAGCCGTCTTGATAACCTGCGAGAGGTCGGCAAACTGGCGCTTGGCAGAATGGACGATGGCAGAAATCTCATCGGCAAATTCGAAGAGCGTCTTCGGAGCACCATAGAGCTTGACTGCTGCATCGCATCGCTTGATAAACATGGTGAGCGATACGGTTTCGGGCAGGATGGTGATGTCGGTCTTCGGTTCGGGTGGCAGCTTGCCGTCCTTCTTTCCCTGGCGTCGCTTCAGGGCGGCATACTCCTGCTCCTTGGCTCTCATTTCGCTGTCGCGCTCGATGAAAGGTTTCATCAGGGTACGCATGATGTATCTGGCAAACGACTTTCCGCTCGACTGCTCGCCCTCTACGATGACCTGCAACACGATGGCCGATTTTTCTCCCTGATTATCATACACATACTGTATTCTGACACGTGTAAGATAAACGCTGAGCATGGCAGCAGCCACCACCAGCGTAGGATACTTGAGGTCAGAAGGCGAAGTGATCATCCATTCTCTGATGCCCGACGGATAATCCTTATCGGCAATCAGGTGATGCATGGGCATCTCTTCATTCTCTTCTGCCTGTTCAGCCAGCTTTTTTCCTATCAACCCAGATGATACCTTGTTATTGATTCCGCCCTTGGTATCCTCAGGCTTTGCCACTGGATTAGTCTGAGACGCTTCCTGTGGAGGTATTTTCTTTCCTTTTTCCATAATCCCAATCATTGATTATTTCTGAATGCAAAAGTAAGGAAAAAAAGCCTCCCCGGCAATAGGCGTCCTGCCGGTTCGCCTCCTACTAAGCCTCATCGCCGGCAACTAAACCTTCCGCTAAGCCTCCAGCTCATCTGAAGGCATAAAAAAAGCACTCTTTGCTTGCAAACGAAGCAAAAAGTGCTGATACTGTATTATTTCTAAAAAATCTTCTGTTCAGATATGTTCCTATTCTTTTATATTATCACCCCCACTGACATAAGAAAGAACCAAACGGCGAACCACGGCATGAATGTCTTCATTAGGGAACTTCTGGCGATATTTCTCCGTAAGGTCTTCACAGAAATACATCTTGCTATGAACCAAAGAAGAAGGAATATTTTGATGCATAAACACATCGTATGTTGCAACAGGCTTGCCATCCTTTGTGTCGACAGGCACAATATCCATCTTATACCAAGCATTTGCAGAAGCGGCAGAGAACAATCTATAATTGTCCTTACTCTCCACTTTACCAGCGATGTTCAGTGTATATTCGTCAGCAGACTTATCGTCCTCAGGATTCACCGCATATAGCATATATAAAGGAGAAAGCGTCGAGTGACTTTTTATGATAAACTGATATTTCTTGCTTCCTCCAAAAGGAGGGTTTGCCTTCAAATCCTGCTCTATATCCTCACGAATTTGTGGCGCATCCACCACAAACTCTACTTCGCCAGTATAATTGACGACAGTTTTCCATGACTGTGGATTTGGCGGAATAACGTCACCATTGTCATTGCTGTTGTCACACGCACAAAAAGCCAAGACTACCAACAGTAGTAAGACTGATTTTTTTACAAAATACTTCATATCCAAATTTGTTTATCAAACCTATTTTATTGTTAAACGTAGAATATGCCTAAAACTTGCTCTATTTTACGTTTTTAACATTCCATCTAAAACTTGCCAACACTCACAAGAAGCAATCATTTCCCCGCTTCCTACTGCCCCTTACGGTAGATGGCGACAAAACGGTTAGCGATATTGATGAGTTTCTGCCGGGCGTTAGGATCACTTACATCATCAAAACTCCAGTTGGGAAATTCGCCACGCATCTTGGAGAAACGCTTGGAGATGACACTGGCATTGGTCAGGTCGGAAGGCATTTTCAGCTGCTCTGTAAGATACTTGCAGAATGATGCGCCATTATCAAATTTGCCTTCAAAATCGTTGATATCAGAGAGCGCCACCATAATCAGAGCATAGTCTTTCTTCAAAGGAATAGCCTTCTCGTCTATCATCTTCTGCAAGGCTCGCTTTACTCTTTCTTCCTGGCTCAAGTCGCCCCATTTCTTCTCATTATCTTCTTCCGTTTTTTCCTGCCCGCCGTTTTCCTGATGCTCATCGTCTGTCACTTCCAATTCTAATGTCCTCTTCTGTTCAGGCTCGAATCCGTGCAGATAATCTTCATCATTGTTCTGGCGCATCAGTTCATTAATCTGAGATGAAACGAAGAAACCATCCTCGCCATAATAACCGATATTGGCTGCCAGCCGCTCAACCACCTCATGGTTCTTCACGACTGCTCCGAGGCACCGCTGAGAAAACTCCTGAGTTACGTAGCCTCTCCATTGCCCCATAATCATTGAGCAAAATTGAAACACTTTCGACTCCAAAGGCATCATCTGAAGTATCACAGCTGCCATATACAGGATGACAAATACGATTCTCTGCCGCTCTTCCTGAGCTGTAGCATACTCATCCTCGTCAACATAGTTTTTCTCATATTGCCCTATTCCTTCCACAAAGGCTAGGCGGCTCTCTGTATCGGTATGCGAAAACATCATTTTGTCTACGATGCAGAATACCTCATAAAAAACATCCTCGCATGAACATCTGGACGTAGGAAACCACGTCTTATCATTGAAGATATCATGGGTGATGGCTCTGAAAACCTGATAAATCATGTGTTGCGAAAAAGATTTATCTACCATCTGTCTGGTCTTCATCTTAAATAACCTCATCGTCGTAACCATTTAAATCATCAAGAATCACATCAAGAGAATTGATCAAAGCAAACTGAGAATTCCCATGACAATCGCAACAGACAGCATCTCCTATAACCAGGGCAGAAATCTCTGCATCAGATATTTTCACCTTGGTTCGTTTCAGCGAACGGGAAGAGGTGCACGGACCTTTCCAATAATATACCTTGATGCCGTAATCTTCCTTGCTGCACAGGTTCACCATCAAGGCAATGTCTCGGTTTGCCTTGTCTAAGTGCAACTGCTTACCTTTATCTGTACCAAATTTTACCTCATACATACTGGCATTGAGACACTCCATTAATGACTGCTGCATCTGTAATTGCATGACAAAGGAATATGGCGCATCGCTGAGAGACTGATGGCGAGGAAAAGAAAACACCACAGCCCTTGGCCTGCAGCCAGCCTTGATTCTTTCAGCCACGGCATCAAAGAAATCACCAGGTGGCAACTTGGCAGAAATCACCATATTCCAGCCATATTGATTCGCCACCCTGTTGATATTATCACGCAGAAGAGCCACCACCTTGTCCTGTCCCCTTTTGCCGCCGAAGATTCTAGATTCTTCCACAAAAAGGAAACCTCTGTTGGGGCGATTATCAATGATTACCTTACAGAAAGGCTGGTTGTGAATTTCATTCTCCTTAAAGTTACTCCAATAAAATTCTTTTTTGTCTGCGCATACATCCAGCACAGCCACACCTTCGCGAAATCCCAATATTCGGTTGTCGTGAATAACGTCTTCCTCATTCTTCCGTGATTCCACCAAAGTCATTTTCTTGCTTTTCAGCAAACTGTCCATTACCTTCTCGAAACCAGTCTGACATTCCTGATATTTTTCAGGCGATGACATTTCGAGAAAATCCAAGGGTAGAGTACCCTCGATACTTGAAAGATTCCGGCTTTTGCAGAAATCAAACTTGAAGACAACAAAAGAAGTCTTTTCTGTGCTGTTTTTGATACGTCCAGTCATTGGCTTGCGATTTAAGTTATACCATGAAAGTTATTTTTCATAGCATCTACAAAAGTAATACTTTTTCCCCGAATAAACAAATAAATTCTAAATTATTTTTTATCAAATTGTCTTTTTTTCATAAAACCATCAAAACAAAATGTGAAAGTGAATGTGAATTTGAAATGTAAATCAATGTATCGGGTTGTTCCATCCATTCCTTTTATTGGATATTGTGAATGAAATTCAGTCCTCGCGCGCGTACCTTATTATATATATAATATGAACCTATTATAATGGCTACTATTACTCAAACACGATTATACGCTTCTCCTTCAGGTAACATTGAAAAACATTTCAAATTCACATTCACATTCACATTTTTGCCTTTCCTTCTATCAACCAGCTAACCCACATAGCAAGTTACTGTGCGCCCGATGCCCCCAAAACTGCGTGGCGACGCACCGCCATCTGCGTCCCGACGCAGATGGCGATACGTCGGGACGCTGTTGGCGGTACATCGGGACACGCCCTGAAAGGGCGTGTGGCGTCAAGCAAATACATGATTAATGAGGGAGGAATGCACGTGATTCGGGACAAGAATGCACGTGATTCGGGACAACTATTGTTTTTCAGAGAAAAATGTTGTATCTTTGCATTGTCGTTCAAAGATAGGCTGAATTAACCACTAAAAAAACTGATTGTTGAACCATTAAAAAAAGAAAGGAAAAAGAAAATGAAAAAGGAAGTTTGGAAAACTATCTTGCAGGTGATTATCGCCGTACTTACTGCCGTAGGCACCACACTCGGCGTTAGCAGCTGCATGTAAACTGATTTGTTTAACCATTAAAAAAACGATTTGAATTATGGGTATTAAAGTAAAAGCAATTGAGCGCAACGTAGCGTTCGAAAAAGGTAAGCAAAAGTGGGCATTCGTGATGCAGGCTGAACTCTACAGCCAGCTCAACGCCACGAAGGTGATAGAAGAAGCTGCTGTTCGCAGCGGATTGCCTAAGGCGGTAATCAACGCCGGATGGTCAGCCATCGGCGAAGTGATTGCTGCATGGGCCACCGAGGGCCACAGCGTGGCTGTGCCAGGACTGGGCAGCCTCCGATTCGGTCTTAACTCTACCGCCGTAGAGGATGTGAACAAGGTGAGCGCCAACCTCATTACCCGCCGATACATCATCTTCGTGCCTAACACCGACATCAAGAAGGAACTCGAAGAGACTTCCGTCAACATCACCTGCTACGACCGAAACGGCAAGGTGGTGAAGCAGGTTACCTCTACCGATACGCCTCCTACTACCCCATCCGGAGGCGATAATCCATCCGGAGGCGATAATCCATCCGGAGGCGACACCCCATCGGGCGGCGATTCTACTGGCGGAACCGGAAGCGAAAACAGCGGCGACGGACTTGAATAAAAGGTGCTGAGCCTGAAAAAGTAAAACCCTCCCCAGGTCTTAAAAAGTCCTAGGGAGGGTAAACTTTGTCTGGCAGTTAAATTGTTTACGCAATGTACCATACCAGACGCCCGAATACAACATGCTAACCCACCTTTCCCCTTACGGAATCAGCATGTCATTAACAATCCTTTGTGCCTCAAATAAATAATACTTTTTCTCAAAGTGATTCAGCCTCACGGCTAAAGCATATTTAATGTTTTTACCTTATTTCAAAACATGATGGTAACATATTCTGCAGCGATATCAACCAGCTTCTTGCGACGGGCTACACCTATTATATAATGAGCCTCCTTCGCCGAACAGTGGAAGTATTTCTTCACAGCTGTTACCAGTTCTTCCTTGCTTATCGAGCAGATACCCTTAGGATAAGCCTTGCGGATAGCCTTCTCGATGTCCGCCATTTTATATTCATGGTGGCGCTTGTGGAAGTACTGCGATACGATGATAGATAGAACTATCACGAGCAGGATGATGATAAATACTACAGACTTGTTCATTTCATTATCTCCTAATTTATTTATTAGACATATCAGGTTCGCTGAATCACCCTTCCGGGTGCTCCAAGTTTTCGGCATCACCGATAGCTGTTATCGGTAAATCCACTGCAAATATAGCATTTTTTCTTGAAACAACAACATTTTTCGGCATTTTTTTCACTATTTCTGCAAAAAAACTTGCTAAATACAAAAAAAACACGTATTTTTGCAAGAAAATAATCCTTAAGACAGAAAGATAATGCAAGAAACTGTAAAGAAAGTATTGAATGGCGATTTTAATCGCAAGAAAGCATTGCTGTTCCTCATAACGGCTCTGCTTACCGTTATCGTCTGGAACCTGCCCATAGACAGCTTCGGCATCGATGGGCTAACCATCGTGCAGCAGCGCGTCATCGCCATCTTCGTCATGGCCGTGATGCTCTGGCTCACCGAGGCCATACCGGCATGGGCTACCAGCGTAGTGATCATCTTCGTGCTGCTGTTCTTCGTCAGCGACTCCGCCTTCAAGATCATGCAAGGCTCGGAGGCAGAGATGGGCAAGCTGCTCGACTATCAGGGTGTGATGGCGTGCTTCGCCGACCCTACCATCATCCTATTCCTGGGCGGTTTCGTGCTCGCCATAGCCGCTACCAAGAGCGGACTCGACGTGATGATGGCGAAGGCCCTGATTGCGCCATTCGGCAAGCGTTCTGAGAACGTGCTGCTGGGCTTCATGCTCATCACCGGCATCTTCTCGATGTTTATTTCAAATACAGCCACCGCCGCCATGATGCTCACCTTCCTCACACCGGTGTTCAAATCATTGCCGCCTTCGGGCAAGGGTCGCGTGGCGCTCACCATGGCCATTCCTATCGGAGCCAACCTGGGCGGTATGGGTACCCCTATCGGGACCCCTCCTAACGCCTTCGCCTTCAAGGTATTGAACGACCCTGCGGGACTCAACCTGGGTCTCAGCTTCGGCGACTGGATGCTGATCATGGCCCCTATGGTGCTCATCATGCTCCTGATGGCATGGGTCATCATCCGCAAGATGTTCCCGTTCTCTGCCAAGACCATCGAGCTCAACATCGAGGGCAACATGCAGCACAACTGGCGCACCACGGTAGTGGCCGTTACCTTCCTTGCAACCATCGTGCTCTGGGTATTCGGCAAGCAGCTGGGCATCAACGCCAACACCGTGGCCATGCTCCCTATCGCCATATTCGCCCTTACGGGAGTGGTTACAGCCAAGGACCTGAAGGAGATTGACTGGGCTGTCATCTGGATGGTGGCAGGCGGATTCGCCCTCGGATTGGCGATGAACGGCACCGGTCTTGCCGAGGCAGCCGTAAAGAGCATTCCGTTTGCAGAATTCAATCCGCTGGTCATCATGATTGTATCCGGACTGGTATGCTTCATCCTGAGTAACTTCATCTCCAACACCGCCACCGCCGCCCTGCTCATCCCTATCCTCACGGTGGTATGCGCCGGCATGGGCGATAAGCTCAACACCATCGGCGGCACCTCTACCATCCTCATCGGAGTAGCGGTATCAGCCAGCTGCGCCATGTCGCTGCCTATCTCAACCCCTCCTAACGCCATCGCCTACTCTACCGGCCTCATCCAGCAGACCGACATGGTGAAGGCAGGACTCACGGTGGGCATCCTGAGCATGATAGTGGGCTACGCCGTGCTCATCACCTTCTGCAAGATGGGCGTGCTCTAGAGGGGCATCATCTGAGAAAATACACATTATTATATATATAAAGGAATGAAAAAGATTGTTATAGGAATCGACGTAGGCATCTCTACGACCAAGATTGTGGGCATCGATGAAAGCGGCGTAGTGGTAAGCCCCATCCGCATCAAGGCCACCGACCCTATCACCTCGCTCTACGGAGCCTTCGGCAAGTATCTTCACGACAACAAGATTGCGCTGAGCGATGTAGAACAGGTGATGCTCACAGGCGTAGGTTCTGCCTATATCGACGAGCCCATCTACGGACTGCCTACCTCGAAGAGCGAGGAGTTCGTGGCCGACGGACTGGGCGCCCGATACGAGAGCAAGCTCGACCGCATGATTGTGGTGAGCATGGGAACCGGTACATCGCTCGTAAAATGCGATGACAACGAGATAAGGCACATCGGAGGCATCGGCATAGGCGGCGGAACCCTGGCAGGACTGAGCCGCATCATGCTCAAGACCGACGACATCAAGCAGATTATCAACCTCGCCAAGGACGGCGACGTGAGCAAGATAAACCTGCTGATAGGCGACATCAGCGCCAAGCCTCTGCCCGGACTCCCGATGAACGCCACCGCATCGCTCTTCAGCAACGCCAAGGCCAACGCTTCGCGCGAAGACATCGCCATGGGACTCATCTGGATGGTGCTGCAGTCGATAGGTTCGGCTACCATCCTCTCATCGCTCGAATCGGGCATCAAGGATTTCGTGCTCATCGGCAACCTCACCCTGCTGCCGCAATGCCGCGAGGTGTTCCCAGCCATGGAGAAACTCTACGGAGTGAGGTTCAGGATACCGAAATACTCGGAATTCTGCACCGCCATCGGAGCTGCGCTCGACTATAAGCGACAAGCAAAATAATCACCCCCGAATCGCCGCAATGCCCTATACACGGGCGTTGCGGCGATTTGCTTTCTCCATCCTGTCACAAAGCACAGACAACAAGGGAAAAACGCACACAAGCGCACAAAATGCGCAACACGCTGATAGATAACAACTTAAACGTTTCGGAAAACAGAAATTTGTCAAAGTTTTCCAAAACTTTTTCGTTTCTGCCTGATTATAAGCGACTTAATATTTTTTAACGATAAAAAAGTTGTCCAAAAGTAATTACTTTCAGAAATATTTTATATCTTTGCAATGTCAAAAGGAGGTTCCTGTTTACCTCTTCAAGTCATAATGACTTAATACTAAGTAATTTAAACATCAATCGTAAAAGTAATACTAAAATGATCCAGACAGTAGTAAAGCGTGACGGACGCATCGTTGGATTCAACGAACAGAAAATCATGGCAGCCATTCGCAAGGCCATGTTGCATACCGACAAGGGTGAAGATACCACTCTTATCGAGCAGATAACCGACCACATCTCTTATCGCGGCAAGAGCCAGATGAGCGTTGAGGCCATTCAGGACGCCATCGAGATGGAACTCATGAAGAGTGCCCGCAAAGATGTTGCCCAGAAGTATATCGCATACCGTAACCAGCGTAACATCGCCCGCAAGGCGAAGACACGCGACGTGTTCATGAGCATCGTCAATGCCAAGAACAACGACATCACCCGTGAAAACGCCAACATGAATGCCGACACACCAGCCGGCATGATGATGAAGTTCGCTTCAGAAACCACTAAACCATTCGTCGACGACTACCTCCTCTCTGAGGATGTACGCGACGCCGTCATGCACAACTATATACATATTCACGATAAGGACTATTACCCAACCAAGAGTCTCACCTGCGTGCAGCATCCGCTCGACGTGATTCTGAACCACGGTTTCACAGCCGGTCACGGTTCAAGCCGTCCTGCCAAGCGCATCGAGACCGCAGCCGTGCTGGCTTGTATCTCTCTCGAGACCTGCCAGAACGAGATGCACGGCGGTCAGGCCATCCCAGCCTTCGACTTCTATCTGGCTCCATACGTACGCATGTCGTACCAGGAAGAGGTGAAGAACCTGGAGAAGCTGACAGGCGAAGACCTGAGCAACCTCTATGATGCTCCTATCGACGACTACATAGAGAAGCCGCTCGACGGACTGCAGGGCCGCGAACGCCTGGAGCAGCACGCCATCAACAAGACCGTGAACCGCGTGCATCAGGCAATGGAGGCATTCATCCACAACATGAACACCATCCACAGCCGCGGCGGTAACCAGGTAGTATTCTCAAGCATCAACTACGGTACCGATACCAGCGCCGAGGGCCGCTGCATCATGCGCGAAATCCTGCAGAGCACCTATCAGGGCGTAGGCAATGGCGAAACAGCCATCTTCCCTATCCAGATATGGAAGAAGAAGAGAGGCGTAAACTATCTGCCTGAGGACAGAAACTACGACCTCTACAAGCTGGCGTGCAAGGTAACAGCCCGCCGTTTCTTCCCTAACTTCCTGAACCTCGACGCCACCTTCAACCAGAACGAGAAGTGGCGTGCTGATGATCCGGAGCGCTACAAGTGGGAGATTGCAACCATGGGCTGCCGTACCCGCGTATTCGAAGACCGCTGGGGCGAGAAGACCAGCATCGCCCGCGGTAACCTGAGCTTCTCTACCATCAACATCGTGAAGCTCGCTATCGAGTGCATGGGCATCGAAAACGAAAAGCAGCGCATCGACATGTTCTTTGCCAAGCTCGACAATATCCTCGACATCACAGCCAAGCAGCTCGACGAGCGCTTCCAGTTCCAGAAGACGGCGATGGCCAAGCAGTTCCCTCTGCTCATGAAGTATCTCTGGGTAGGCGCAGAAAACCTGAAGCCGGAAGAGACCATCGAGAGCGTCATCAATCACGGAACCCTCGGTATCGGCTTCATCGGATTGGCAGAATGCCTGGTTGCCCTCATCGGCAAGCACCACGGCGAGAGCGAGAAGGCACAGGAGCTGGGACTGAAGATTGTTACCTACATGCGCGACCGTGCCAACGAGTTCAGCGAGCAGTATCATCACAACTACTCTATCCTGGCTACTCCAGCCGAGGGATTGAGCGGTAAGTTCACTAAGAAGGACAGAAAGCAGTTTGGCGTCATCCCTGGCGTTACAGACCGCGACTATTATACCAACTCTAACCACGTGCCTGTATACTATAAGTGTACAGCCCTGAAGAAGGCACAGGTCGAGGCTCCATACCACGACCTGACCCGCGGCGGTCACATCTTCTATGTAGAGATTGACGGCGATGCTACCCACAACCCTTCAGTAATAGAGAGCGTGGTAGACATGATGGATAAGTACAACATGGGTTACGGCTCAGTAAACCACAACCGCAACCGCTGTCTCGACTGCGGCTACGAGAATGCTGACGCCCACCTCGAGGTTTGTCCTAAGTGCGGCAGCCACCACATCGACAAGCTGCAGCGCATCACCGGTTATCTGGTAGGTACTACAGACCGTTGGAACAGCGGCAAGCTTGCTGAGCTCCACGACCGAGTAACCCATATCGGAGGAGAAAAGTAAAAATGATTAGCGTTTTAAGCATCGTACATGATACGATGGTAGACGGTCCGGGCTTCCGCACATCCATTTATTGTGCGGGATGCCCCAACCATTGTCCGGGCTGCCATAATCCGCAGTCGTGGGACATCAGCCACGGCACGATGACCTCTACCGACGAGCTGATGAAGGAAATCATGAGCGACCCCTTCGCCAACGTCACCTTCTCGGGCGGCGACCCTATGTTCCAGGCAAAGGGCTTTGCCGAGCTGGCGCGCGCCATCAGGGAGCAGAGCAGCAAGAACATCTGGTGCTTTACGGGCTATCTCTTCGAAAACCTCGTGAAGAATCCCGAGCAGCTGGAACTCCTCCGCCAAATCGATGTATTGGTAGACGGCCCCTTCGTACAGGCATTGCGCGATGAAGACCTCTTCTTCAGGGGCAGCAGCAACCAGCGCATCATCAACGTGCAGAAGTCGCTGAAAGAAGGAAGAGTGATAGAGCTCAATCTTACAACAGAAAACCCGAATCCGGTATTGTAAATCTACATACCAGATTCGGGTTTCCCGTTTTCTTTTTTCCGTGCCCAAATCATTATCTCTTAGCATCCTTCTCTTCGAGGTAGCTGATAGAACTCTGAATATAATCACGCTCCCACTCGCTCTCGTGCAATTTCTCATCGCCATAGAGCAGAAGGTCGAGATCCAGCGGAACATCTACCTTACGATAAGGACCACGGATTCTGCGTCCGCATCTCTGCTCCACACTCCGCAGCGCGGCAAGCACAGACTTCTTAGAGCAGATGGTCTCCCCCAACATCACCTGATTCAGAAACTTGTCTGAATTCTCCAGTCCGATAGGCTCAGTCCACATGCGCGGACCGAAAAGGCTGTTCTTGAACATACAACTCAGATGTTCATGTGCCTTCAACACATTCTCCTCCTGATTTCTGTTAGAGCCGATAGCTATAATTATTTTTGTACGAGTTTTCATTATTAAAATCATTATTTCTACAAAACAAGTCAGTTTCTCTCAGAAGAGACAGATAGCCCCTGCATTTGTATGTCATATTTTGTGCAAAGATATTAAAAATTTTGTAATAAACCGCGATTTATCCGTTTTTTTTTATATTTTTGCAGAATGAATCATCTAAAAGCAAACATTTTAGGGCTCGCTCTGCTCTGCTGCCTCCCGATGGGCGCACAGCTGAAGTGGAACCAGGCCTATCAGACATATATCAACCAGTATAAGGATCTTGCCATCGAGCAGATGCTCCGTTACCGCATTCCAGCCAGCATCACCCTAGCACAGGGACTGTTTGAGAGTGCGGCAGGAAGGAGCGACCTCGTACGCCAGGGCAACAACCACTTCGGCATAAAATGTCACAACTGGACGGGACCCACCCAGTACCACGACGATGATGCCCGGGGCGAATGCTTCCGCGTATACCAGGACGCAAGAGACAGCTACGAAGACCACAGCAAGTTCCTGGCGCGCCAGCCACGCTACGCACGCCTCTTCGAACTCTCGCAGCACGACTACAAGGGATGGGCTCGCGGACTGAAAGCCTGCGGCTACGCCACCAACCCGCAGTATGCCAGCAAGCTGATACAGATCATAGAGCTCTACAAGCTCAACCAGTATGACAAGGCCAAGCGCTACGACCGCTTCATGGCTACCCACAGCGGTACCGACCAGCCTGTAAACGCCGAAGGATTGCTGCACCCTATCCATATCTTCAACAAGAATTACTATCTCTATGCCCGCGAAGGCGACACCTTCAAGAGCATAGGCAAGGAGGTGGGCATCAGCTGGCGCAAACTGGCTCGCTACAACGAGCGCAACAAGCACGCCGTGCTGCACAAGGGCGACATCATCTATCTGAAGAAGAAACGCTCCAAGGCACCTAAGCAGTATAAGAAGCGCCCTCACGTGATACAGCCGGGTGAAAGCATGTACGCTATCTCGCAGAAGTATGGCATCCGACTGGAGAAACTCTACAAGATGAACCATCTCGACCCTAACATCCCGGTAAGCGTAGGAACACGACTGAGGGTGAGATAAGTGATTAGTGATTAGTGATTCGGTCACTTGGTGATTCGGTGATTTCATGCCACCAGCCGAAAATGTGAATAAAATGTGAATGTGAATGTGAATTTTAAATGAAAATACAATGAAGAGAATGATATTATCCCTCGCCACCATGGCGATGCTAATGGCGCCCAGCACCATAAAGGCGCAAAACTTTGACGACTATTTCACAGACAAGACGCTGCGGGTAGACTATACCTTTGCCGGCAACCAGAAGCAGCAGATGATAGCCGTAGACGAACTCAACGTAATGCCACGCTGGTACGGCAAACGGCAGCGACTGGCCGAACTCCCGGTAGAGGGCAACGGACAGATAACCGTACGCGACCACCGCTCGGGCAAAATCATCTACCGCAACTCCTTCTCCACCCTCTTCCAGGAATGGCTCTCCTATCCAGAGGCAGAGAAGAACACGCAGAGTTTCGAGAACGTATTCCTCGTTCCGATGCCGAAAGATACCGTAGACATCACCCTCGACCTGCGCAACAACCGCCGCGAGATAACCACCACGCTCACCCACCAGGTAGCGCCGAAGGACATTCTGATTCATCAGAAAGGCATCAAGCCTACACCATACGTCACCCTGCAGCAGGCTGCCGACACCACCCGATGCATCCACATCGCATACGTGGCTGAAGGCTATACTGATGCAGAGATGCCTGTCTTCCTGAAAGATGCGCAGGAGGCTACAGAGGCCATCTTCGCCCACGAACCCTTCAAGAGCATGAGAGACCGCTTCAACATCGTAGCCGTAAAATCGCCATCCAAGCAGAGCGGACCTAGCATCCCAGCCCAGGGCATCTGGCACGAGACCGCCCTCAGCTCTCATTTCGACACCTTCTACAGCGACCGCTACCTTACCACCCTGCATCTCAAAGACCTGCACAACTGGCTGGCAGGTACCCCTTACGAGCACATCATCGTGCTGGTAAATTCGGATAAGTATGGCGGTGGCGGCATCCTCAATTCATACAATCTCACCACCTGCCACCAGAAATGGTTCAAGCCGGTAGTGGTGCATGAGTTTGGCCATTCCTTTGCCGGACTTGCCGATGAATACGCCTACGAGCAGGAGCAGATACCGATGTATCCTCACGATGTAGAGCCTTGGGAGAAGAACATCACTACCCTTGCCGATTTCCACGGAAAATGGGAGAACATGATAGACAAGAAGACCAAGATTCCTACTCCGCTCTCAAAGAAAGAGAAGGAGGCGGTGAGCAAGGTGGGTGTCTTCGAAGGTGCCGGATACAGCGTGAAGGGCGTTTACCGCGGTGTGCAGGACTGCCGTATGCGCATCAACGAAACGCCGGAATTCTGCCCGGTATGCAAGAAGGCGCTGCAGGACATCATCGACTTCTATACGAAATAAAGAAATCATAAAAACATTATATCTATGAAAGAGCAAAACCTAAACATCAGATATATGGTGGCTCAGCTCTCAGAGTTGAGCCAGCAGGAGCAGGAGCTCGTAAACAGGGCGAAGGCTGCCACCAGCAATGCGTATGCTAATTACAGCCACTTCTATGTGGGAGCAGCCCTGCTCTTGGGCGACGGCAGAATAGTGATTGGAGCCAACCAGGAGAACGCCGCCTTCCCGTCGGGACTCTGTGCCGAGCGCAGCGCCATCTTCGGTGCCCAGAGCAACTATCCCGACCAGCCTATCCTGACGCTCGCCATAGCAGCGAGAAACGGGAATGGTTTCCTCAAGTCGCCTATCTCGCCATGCGGAGCCTGCCGCCAGGTGATACTGGAGATGGAAGACCGCTACCAGCGCCCCGTACGCATCCTGCTCTATGGCGAGAACGGCACCTACTGCTTCGACAGCATCAAAGACCTTCTCCCCTTCTGCTTCGTAGATTCAAACATGAAGGAATAAGATTACAGAGCCCACTTTAAAAAAAGGGCTCAGGATATAAGAAAAAGCCCTACAGGAAGTTTGCATCATGCAGACTTTCCTGTAGGGCTTTCTTCTTATTCCTCCTTATACTCTTTATTCCTCCTTATACTCAAAGCATCCTGCGGCAGGCTGCTCTTTCTTTCTCGGCAAACCATCACGGTCGGTTGCAGGCAGGGTTTCGGCATCTGCCTTACCTATTGCTGCCGACTCCTTGCGCAGATGGAAATCATACTTCAGATTGTCGGTGTCGAAAAGGCGGAAATGCTTCTCGGCAAACACCGTCGTATCCTTGACGTCCTCATAAACCACATGGGTGAACTTCAGACTGTCGTCCGTCTCCAGCTTCTCCGTGCGCAACACACAATGGTCGAAGAGAAAATTGAAGGCATCCTCCTCTTTCGGAGCCTCCCAGACCACCTCATCATCATGATAGCCCGTTACGAGCGAATTTCTCACCTCGAAACGAGGCAGCGGAGAGGCAAAACCGATGGCCGACTCGCGGCGCCCGTCAAACGGATAGAACTGGGCTATGGTGCAGCCGTTTACCTCAACATCGCCACCCTCAACATAGAGCGGATGCTTCAGGCAGTTGGTTATCTGCGAGTTATAAATCTGCACCTTGGCAGAATCAACCCTCACACCGTAGCCCTGACTGTTATGAATCGTAGCATTCTCGATGAGCAGCTTCTGCTTCGTAGCATCGCCCGCTTCTATCATCACAGCATCGTAAGCACTATGAATATCAGCAAACGAAATCCTGCAGTCATGAGCCGAAGACATCAGTCTGATGCCCTGCCATTGTCCCGGTGTGCGGTCATAAGGCAGATAATCGAACATGTGGTCCAGTCGGTCGCCCCGCATCACCACTTCCCTGTCCTTTTCGCCCTCAACCTTCAGCGAACCGAACACCTGCAAACCCGCATTCTCGTGGAAATAGAGTTGGGTGCCCGGAGCAATGGTCAGCGTAGCCGCCTCATCAACCCTGATTCCCCCATAAACCACTACCGGCAGCGTGCTCTGCAGCAGCTGGTCCTGCTTCACCTCGAGCGAATTGAGTTTCATCGCATCCCATGAAAACGCCCTCAGGTTCACCTTCTGCTCCACGCCACTTTCCAGCGCAAACACCAGGTTGTCGCTCACCAGCTGCGGCTCTTCGCTGTTCTGCATCGCCGAAGTCAGCTCTACGAACACACGTATGCTGTCACCCTTCCTGATCTCCACATTCTGCGTCTGGAATCCCGCTTCGGTGCCCAGATAAGAGCCGTCAACATTCACCCGGTAGCCCTTCTGGTTACCATTTTCCAGACGCACCGACTGGCAGCGCAGAGCCTTGCCCGTACGGTTGTAAACCCAGAAGCTTCGGGTAGGCGTAGGCACATTCGAGAAGGTGGTGTCCATCTTCAGCGTATCTACCGAAAACGAGAGCACATCTCCCCTCGACGTTGAGAAACTCTCATCGTCGGCACAACTGGCAAGCAGGGCGCTCATCGCCATCCCTACACCCATTATATACAAAAATCCCTTTTTCCGTTTCATATCTATAAAAACGGAAAAAGGGAAATATTATTGTATCTGCCTCTACATAAACAGAGCAAAGATGGATGAGCCTACAACCGTCATCACACCGCAAACCACGATGCTCAGACTGCTCATGGCTCCCTCTATGGTACCCATTTCCATCGCCTTTGCCGTACCCAGCGCATGGGCAGAACAGCCGATGGCGATACCTTTGGCAATAGGCTCCTTGATGGAGAGAAGCTTCAGGAACTTCTCGGCAAAGATGTTGCCCAGCACACCCGTTACGATGATGACAACCACCGAAACCGAAACATGACCGCCCAACTCCTCAGAAACGCCGATACCGATGGCGGTAGTGATGCTCTTAGGCAGGAAGGTAACGTAGGACGCATGGTCGAAATGGAAGATGAGGGCGAGAATGAGCACGGAGCAGAGACTCGCCAGCACGCCCGAAACAATGCCTATCAGCACAGCCCGATAATTCTTCTTCAGAAGCTCAACCTGCTGATAAAGTGGCACAGCCAGACAGATGGTGGCTGGTGTGAGCAGATAGCTGATGCTGTTGGCGCCCGCCGAATAGGTCTTGTAATCTACGCCCGTCAGCAGGAGCGTGATGATGACGAGGATGATGGAGATGAGCAGCGGGTTCATCAGCGACCATCCCGTCTTCAGCTTCAGCAGCATGCCTATGCCGTAGGCAGCCAGACTGATGAGAACGCCGAAGAAAACCGAATCCTGGAACAACTGGTTCATTTCTTTGCCTCCTTTCCTTTTCTGATTACCAACTGCGTAATCCAGCCCGAAGCACCCATCACGACGAAGGTGCTGACCACCGTAACTACGATATACTGGAACCATGCATTACCGATATCCTGATAAGAATCAATCAGTCCTACGGCAGCCGGAATAAACATCACGGGCATGATGGCAATGAGGAAACTGCTGGTTTCGCGGATATGCTTCACCTTGATCAGTTTTGTTTCCAGCGCAAGGAAGAGCAGGATGATGCCATAGATGCTTGCCGGAATAGGCAATGGCAGCAAAAAATGGAGCAATTCCCCAGCAAAGGAGAACGCTATGATTATCAAAAATTGAATTAAAAACTTCATGTTGAATTACTTTAAACCTTAAACCTTGGAACTTTGAACTTTGAACCTTTGAATCTAAATCAAGCTAACGTACTGCTCAATGAGGCTTGCCGTCTCTTCTACGCCCAGGCGCACAGTATCCAGGCAGATGTCGTAATCATCGGCATTTCCCCAGGTAAGACCTGTATAATACTTATGATAAGCCACTCTGCAATCCTCGGTGTGCTCTACAAACTCCTCAGCTTCCTCATACGAAAAGCCCTTCTCCTCCTGAATATCCTTGATGCGAGCCTCCAGATTGCCGCTCAGGAAAACAGAAATCAGGTCTTTGCGCTCGCGGAAGATATAGTTTCCGCAACGGCCGATGATGATACAGTCTTCATCGCCTATCATATCGGCAAGTGTACGGAGCGGTTTCTCTGTCAGCGCCCTCTGCGTTTCGCCAAGCGACGACATCGAGAAGAGCAGTTCATCTACCGGCCGCTCATCGAAGAAAGCCTCCATCTCGTCGAGCACTCCTCTCTGTTCAGCCATTTCCATCATATTTTTACGGGTATAAAAAGGAATACCATACTTTTCGGCGAGCAGCTTGCCCACGCGAATAGCGCCACATCCACACTGGCGCGCTATCGTTATAATCATGATTCTATAAAATTAAAACGTATATAATAATTACTCAGTTCCGTTATCCCCCTCCAGCCCATCCAGGGCGGGAGTTTTATATAGCAAAAAAGCTAAGAAGATTTGACTCTTCTTAGCTTTCTTGTGTCGGGGCGACAGGATTCGAACCTGCGACCACCTGTTCCCAAAACAGGAGCGCTACCGGGCTGCGCTACACCCCGCTTACTCATCTCTACGATACCTCTTAAGCATTGCTTTAAGCATCATTTCTGAATTGCGAGTGCAAAGGTACTACATTTTTTCGATTCCACCAAATTTTTACCTAACTTTTTTCAAAAAAACATGCATTTTAATGCAAAATGGCTGGGAAACAGGCAAAAAATAAGGGCAACCCCTATCCGGAATTGCCCTTATACCTTATTATATACATAGTAGCGGCAAAGAACCGCAACCATACTTGCTGAACTTTTAAATCAGAAATCTGATTTTACTTGATGATTCCCTCTTCTACGAAAATCTTCTTCAAGATCTGGACAGCCCGCTCAACCTGCTCTCTTGTATGAGTAGCCATGAGTGCGAAACGTACCAATGTATCCTGAGGAGCACAAGCTGGAGGAATAACAGGGTTGATGAACACACCTGCATCGTAAGCCATCTTGGTAACAACGAATGTCTTCTCAGCATCGCGTACGTAGAGAGGAATGATAGGACTCTCTGTCTCGCCAATCTCGAAACCTTCCTCGCGGAAACGCTTCAAGGCATAGTTGGTTACATCCCAGAGATTCTCGAAACGCTCTGGCTCATTCTGAATGATGTGGAGAGCCTCGAGAGCTGCTGCTGTGGCAGCTGGAGTGTTAGAGGCGCTGAAGATGTAAGTACGGCAGTTGTGACGGAGGAAGTTGATTGTATCCTTGTCTGATGCGATGAAACCACCGATAGAAGCCAGACTCTTAGAGAATGTACCCATGATGAGGTCTACCTCGTCGGTCAGACCGAAGTGGTCGCATACACCACGACCCTGCTTGCCGAATACGCCAAGACCATGAGCCTCGTCTACCATGATAGAGCAGTTGTACTTATGCTTGAGCTTTACAATCTCAGGCAAGTTAGCCAGGTCGCCCTCCATAGAGAACACACCGTCAACAACGATGAGCTTGATAGCCTCCTGAGGGAGCTTAGAGAGCACGCGCTCCAAATCTTCCATATCGTTGTGCTTGTAGTGGAGCTGGGTAGCGAATGAGAGGCGGCGGCCATCTACGATACTTGCGTGGTCGCGGTCATCGCAGATAATATAGTCGTTACGACCTACTACGCAAGCCAAGACACCCTGGTTTACAGAGAATCCTGTAGAGAAACACAAAGTTTCATCCTTGCCCATAAACTCAGCAAGCTCCTTTTCGAGCTGCACGTGCAAATCGAGCGTACCATTGAGGAAACGGCTTCCTGCACAACCAGAACCATACTTGTCGAGCGCAGCCTTTGCTGCATCAATAACACGCTGGTCATTAGTCAAACCCTGATAAGCATTAGAACCGAACATCAGAATCTTATGACCATCGATGTCGGTTACCTCTGTCATCTGCTTACTTGTGATCTCGCGGAAATATGGATACACACCGGCAGCCATATACTTCTGAGGTTCACGATAATTCTTGTATCTTTCTTGTAATTGTCCCATTATTAATAGGTGTACTTTATTTTCTTTTTTTATACTTTTCTAACTTTCAGGGTGCAAAGATACAAAAAAGAACTCAATAAACGGCTTTTTTTATAAGAAAGTTTACTTTTATAGTTTTTTTAATCGATATTTCTTGTTATTTTGGGTATTTTTATTACTTTTGCAGCCTAAATTTTACAAACTCTTGACTATATAATGAAGAAAAAGATACTTTTCATCATGAATCCGATTTCAGGAACAGCCAGCAAGGCGGCAGTTCCCAGTCTGATAGATTCTGGTTTGGACAAAGAGCTTTTTGAGTACGAGATAAGAATGACTGAAAGAGCTGGGCACGCTTCGGAAATTGCTACCGAAGCGAAGAACAACCATGTAGATGTGGTTGTGGCGGTTGGTGGTGACGGAACCGTCAACGAGGTGGCCCGCTCACTGGTTCACTCCGATACTGCCCTCGGCATTCTGCCTTGCGGTTCGGGTAACGGACTGGCGAGACATCTGCTGCTCCCGATGAACCTGAAGAAATGCATAGAGGTCATCAACCAATGCCAGATTAGAGATCTGGATTATGGTGTCATCAACGACCACCCGTTCTTCTGCACCTGCGGCATGGGCTTTGACGCTTTCGTCAGCATGAAGTTTGCCGAGAGCGGCAAGCGTGGTCCTATCACTTATGCTGAAAATATCCTGCGCGAGGGATTGAAGTATAAGCCTGAGACTTACACGCTGGAGGACGAGACGGGCACCAAGCAGTATAAGGCGTTCCTCATTTCCTGTGCCAACGCATCTCAGTATGGCAACAATGCCTATATTGCCCCTCAAGCATCCATGAGCGACGGCCTGATGGATGTCGTCATCATGGAACCGTTTGATGTAATCGAGGCGCCTCAGGTGAGTTTCGACATGTTCAACAAGACGTTGGACAAGAACTCGAAGATCAAGTCGTTCCGCTGCAAGAAGCTCCATATCACCCGCAGTCAGCCAGGCGTAATCCATTATGATGGCGACCCTGTGATGACGGGTGCAGAGATTGATGTTCACCTGGAAGAAAAAGGAATCAAGATGCTGGTGAACCCGTTTGCCAACAAGAACGACCGCAAGCCGAACATGATTCAGTCTGCCTTTGCCGATTTCTTCAACGACATCAATGCCGTGCGCGATGATATTCATAAAGACATCCAGCGCCAGAGCAAAAGAGTAGAAGCTATCAGCAAACTGGTACAGAAGAAGCTGAACCTTTGAGGGAATGTTGAGTGTTGAATGTTGAATGTTGAATTTAGAGGGAGTGTTGAGTGTTGAATGTTGAGTGTTGAGTGTTGAGTGTTGAATGAAATGTTCTGAAGTATCGCAAGTAAGCTCAGTTAATCATTAAACCCTATCCATTCAACATTCAACATTCAACACTCAACATTCCTCAAAGGTAGAATTCTTCCGTTATTTTCCTATACCATTCCGAGCGGTTTCCCTGCGAATCCATCATCGTTTCAACATGCTCTTCATAAGGAGAAATACGATGCTTGGCGAAACTCAGCATAAAGCGCTTGGGCTGCTTGCGCTCTACCGTCTTTACACCACACTTCCGTATAAGATAAAATCCTAATATACAAGACTCTGCAACAAACTGCTCCACTACTTCTACGGGAACAATTGCAGAGAAAATACCGTCATCAGAAAGCAGCCGTTTTACACCCGCAAACAAATCGCGGAACGGAAGACTGTCCGTATGTCTCGCCATCGTCCTCTTACTGTCCGGATTTTTCAAGCTATCAACAAAGAACGGAGGATTGCTCACTATCGCATCAAAAACACCGGCAGCCTTCAAACCTTCAGCAGTCTCCAAAGCCTCAGCAGCTTCCGAAGCTCCCCCGAAATCCTGCAGTCTGCAGCATTCTATTTCCACCCTGTCGCAAAACGGACTTGCCATCACATTCTCCCTCGCCTGTCCGCAGGCATCAGCATCCATATCAATCCCCACTACCTCAGCTTCAGGAAAACGCTGCGCCATCATGAGCGAAATCAGTCCCGTTCCGGAACCAATGTCCAGAATCCGCCTGCCACCTTGCGCCCATGCACCCAGCAAAACGCCGTCAGTTCCCACTTTCATGGCACAACGGTCTTGCTCTATCTCAAACTGTTTAAATCGAAAATTACCCATAAATTCTTCTGTCTCTTTACAGAAGAAAACGAATGCGCCGCCGATTTATTTTATCGCAAGCAGCAGAAATTGCCACTTCCACCTGCAAAAGCAGCTACTTACATCTATAAAAACGGGTACTAATATATAGAAAAAGCAATTTTATTATTAAATAATCTATCATCTTCCACGATATTTCACAAAAAATGAGTACCTTTGCACGGAAAATAGAAATCATAACAAAATGGATAATAGAAGAACAAGTACCCGAATACAAATGATTGCAGATTACGAGGGCGACCCGAAAACCCTGATCGAAGACCAGAAAGAAGGCTTGTACCCTACCCTCTGCATGCGAGATATTGTAGTTTTCCCTACCAACATGACCCCTATCGTTGTGGGCAGAAAGGAAAGTCTGAATCTCGTCCGGATGCTGGAAAAGAAGCCAGACACCATATTCTGCGTATTCTGTCAGAAGAATAAAGATACAGAATCGCCCTACGAAGAAGACCTCTACCCTGTAGGTGTCTTCGCCAAACTCATCAAGGTGATCAAGATGCCTGGCACAGAGCAAATGAGCATCATCATCCAGGGTCTGGGCAGATGTCAGATGAAACATCTCGTTCAAAAAGAGCCTTACACAGTAATTGACGTAAAAAGTCTTCCGGAGAAATGGCCTGACGAGAACAACGATGAACTCTTCAGAATGCTATATGAGAACTTCCATTACGAAGCGACAGACTATATCAAATCAAACGCCAACTATACTGATGAGGCCATCCAGGCCATCAACGAACTCTCGAGCATTCACATGCAGTGCAACTTCATGTGCTCCCTCCTCCCTTTCTCCATCGAGGATAAAATCAAGATGCTGAAAGAGGAAAATCTCAGCGAGCGCATCATGATTGCCATCAGATCACTGAACAAGGTGCGCCATCTGCTACGCATCCAGACAGAGATTGAGAACAAAACCCACTACGACCTTGATGAGCAGCAGAAGGAATACTTCCTCAAGCAGCAGATCAAGAACATCAGGGAAGAACTGGGAGAAGGCAACGCCAGTCCGGAGAAGAAGGAGATTCTGGAGAAGGCGAAACAGAAGAACTGGAGCGAGGAAACAGCCAAAATCTTCAAGAAAGAAATTGCCAAGCTCGACACCCTGAACCCGCAGAGTCCTGACTATTCGATACAGATAGGATTCCTGCAGACCATGGTAGATTTGCCTTGGAACTCCTACACCCAGGACGACCTCAGTCTGACCCGTGCCAAGCGCATTCTGAACCACGACCACTACGGCATGGAGAATGTGAAGGAGCGCATCCTGGAATTCCTCGCCGTAAGAGCACTGAACGGCGGCGGCAAGAGTCCTATCCTCTGCCTCTACGGTCCTCCGGGCGTAGGAAAGACCAGTCTGGGCAAGAGCATCGCAGCAGCCATGAAGCGCAAGTATGTACGCATGTCGCTGGGCGGTCTGCACGATGAAGCCGAAATCCGCGGTCACCGCCGCACCTATGTGGGAGCCATGCCGGGCCGCATCATCAAGAACATGCTGAAGGCAGGCAGCAGCAATCCGGTATTCATCCTCGACGAGATTGACAAGGTGGCGCAGAGCAATTTCAACGGCGACCCAGCATCAGCCCTGCTCGAAGTGCTGGACCCGGAACAGAACAATGCCTTCCACGACAACTATCTCGATATGGATTACGACCTCTCCAAGGTGCTCTTCATCGCCACAGCCAATGACCTGAGCGTCATTCCGCGTCCGCTCCTCGACCGTATGGAGCTGATAGAAGTAGGCGGCTACATCACCGAAGAGAAGACAGAGATTGCCAAGCGCCATCTCGTACCGGAAGAGCTGGAAAGCACCGGACTCGACAAGGTTTCGCCAAAGGTAAGCTTCAACAAGAATGCCCTCGAGTTCATCATCGAGCACTATACCCGGGAGAGCGGCGTAAGACAGCTGAAGAAACAGATTGACAAGAGTCTGCGAAAGATGGCTTACAAACTTGCCTGCAACCAGGAGCTGAAGAACTACACCATCACCCCTGCCGAAGTAAAAGACCTGCTGGGCAATCCGCCGTTCAACCGCGACATCTACCAGGGCAACGACTATGCAGGAGTGGTAACCGGACTAGCCTGGACCTCAGTGGGCGGCGAAATCCTCTACATCGAAACCTCGCTCAGCAAGGGCAAGGCAGGCAAGCTCACCCTGACCGGAAATCTGGGCGACGTGATGAAGGAATCAGCCATTATCGCACTGGAATACGTCAAGTCGCACATCGACCTGCTGCAGGTAGACTACCGCATCTTCGAGCAGTGGAACATCCACATCCACGTGCCTGAGGGAGCCACCCCGAAAGACGGTCCTTCTGCCGGAATCACCATCGCCACCAGCATCGCCTCAGCCATCACCCAGCGCAAGGTGCGTGCCAACACAGCCATGACCGGCGAGATTACCCTCCGCGGCAAAGTGCTCCCGGTAGGCGGAATCAAGGAGAAGATTCTGGCAGCCAAGCGGGCAGGAATCAAGCACATCGTGATGTGCAGGGAGAACCAGAAGAACGTAGAGGAAATACCGGAGAAATATCTCAAGGGCGTAGACTTCCACTATGTAGAGAATGTGGCTGACGTCTGGCAGTTCGCGCTGACCGACGAGAAGGTGAAAAACCCTACAGACTTCAGCATTGAGGAAAATGATAAAAAAGAATAGAAATGAAATTTGAATTACAAGTAACAGATAAAGCGAGCGATGCGCGTACAGGCATCATCACCACCGACCACGGACAGATCAAGACCCCAATCTTCATGCCCGTAGGAACCGTAGGAAGCGTGAAGGGCGTCCACTTCGAGGAACTCAAGAAGCAGGTCATGGCACAGATTATCCTCGGAAACACCTATCACCTCTACCTGCGCCCAGGTCTTGACGTCATCAGGGCAGCAGGCGGACTGCACAAGTTCAACGGCTGGGACCGTCCTATCCTCACCGACAGCGGCGGCTTCCAGGTCTTCTCGCTCACCGGCATCCGCAAGCTCAAGGAAGAAGGCTGCGAGTTCCGCTCCCACATCGACGGCAGCAAGCACTTCTTTACACCGGAGAACGTGATGGACACCGAGCGCGTCATCGGAGCCGACATCATGATGGCCTTCGATGAATGCCCGCCGGGACAAAGCGATTACCAGTACGCCAAGAACAGCCTCATGCTCACCCAGCGCTGGCTAGACCGCTGCATCAAGCGGTTCAATGAAACCGAGCCCCTCTACGGCTATCAGCAGAGCCTCTTCCCTATCGTTCAGGGCTGCACCTTCCCGGACCTGCGCCGCGAAGCAGCCAAATACATTGCCGACAAGGGAGCCGACGGAAATGCCATCGGCGGACTTGCCGTAGGAGAGCCTACCGAGGTGATGTATGAGATGATAGAAGTAGTGAACGAAATCCTGCCGAAAGACAAGCCGAGATATCTGATGGGCGTAGGAACCCCGCAGAACATCCTCGAAGCCATCGAGCGCGGCGTAGACATGTTCGACTGCGTAATGCCGACCCGCAACGGCCGCAACGCCATGCTCTTCACCTATCAGGGCACGATGAACATGCGCAACAAGAAGTGGGAGAAAGATTTCAGTCCGGTAGATCCAGACGGCTGCGACATCGACCTCGTAACCACGAAGGCCTACCTCCACCACCTCTTCAAGGCCCAGGAGCTGCTGGCGATGCAGATAGCCAGCATCCACAACCTCTCTTTCTATCTGCGCCTCGTGACCGATGCCCGCCATCATATCGAGCAGGGCGATTTCGTGGCATGGAAGAATTCCATCATCGACCAGCTTGGCCGAAGAATTTAAGTAAGCAAGCATCATGAAAGATTTTAAGAAAATAAGAAAACACCGCCGGCTCTACCGCACCGGCCGATGGGCTTCCCGCAAGTTCGGGTGGCTCATCAGGGCTGTGCGCTGGCTGGCTCACAAGCTCCGGTTCCTGCGCATCTTCAGGTTTCTCAACCCGTTCAGGTACATCAAGAAGCTCGACTGGTACATTATCAAGAAGTTTCTGGGCTACTATTTCTTCTCCATCGCCCTGATCATCTCCATCGCCATCGTCTTCGACTTCAACGAGAACCTGTCAAAATTCACAGAGCACCATGCACCGGCGCGCGCAATCATCTTCGATTACTACGCCAACTTCGTGCCCTATTTTGCCAACCTCTTCAGTGCGCTGTTCGTGTTCGTGGCGGTCATTCTCTTCACCACCAAGCTGGCAAGCAATTCCGAAATCATCGCCATCCTGGCGTCGGGAGTATCCTTCAAGCGTCTCCTTCGCCCATACATGATTACCTGCGTGCTGCTCTCAGCCCTCTCCTTCGGGCTCTCAGCCTACGTCATTCCCCACGGAACCGTCATCAGGCAGAACTTCGAGACGATGTACAAGAACAAGAAGAAGAATACCAGTGCCGAGAATGTACAGCTGCAGGTAGACAAGGGAGTGATTGCCTATATGCAGCATTACGACAACAGCATGAAACGCGGCTACGGATTCTGTCTCGACAAGTTCCAGGACAAGAAACTCGTAAGCCACCTTACAGCGATGGACATCCAGTACGACACCATTTCCGACAGCAAGTATCATTGGAAACTGAGCAACTGGAAAATCCGCAAGCTCCAGGGCATGAAGGAGCATATTACGAGCGGAGCCCAGAAGGACACCATCATCATGATGGAACCTACCGACCTGGTCTATTCCAAAGGTCAGCAGGAAACCTTCACCAGTCCTGAGCTCCGCGATTACATCTCCAAGCAGATCAACCGCGGTTCGGGCAACGTAGTGCAGTACGAGGTAGAATACCACAAGCGCATCGCCTCTTCCTTCGCCTCGTTCATCCTCACCATCATCGGTGTCTCCCTTTCAGCCCGCAAGCGCAAGGGCGGCATGGGAGCAGCATTGGGCGTTGGACTTGCGCTGAGTTTCGGCTACATCATGCTGCAGACGGTTTCTGCCACCTTCGCCATCCAGGCCAATTTCCCGCCTGTTCTGGCAGCGTGGCTTCCAAACTTCCTCTTCGCCATCGTAGCCTACTTCTGCTACCGCAAGGCACCGAGGTAAAAAGTCAACATTCAACATTCAACATTCAACATTAAAAAAAATGTATTTCGACGAATTAGATTTAAACGACAACGTGCTCGACGCATTATATGACATGCGCTTCGACACATGCACTCCAGTACAGGAAAAGTGCATTCCAGAGATATTAGAAGGTCACGATGTCTTGGGTGTAGCCCAGACCGGAACCGGCAAAACCGCAGCCTATCTGCTGCCAGTATTGAGCAAGCTCGATGACGGCGGTTATCCGAAAGACGCCATCAACTGCGTCATCATGTCACCAACCCGCGAACTCGCCCAGCAGATAGACCAGGCGATGCAAGGCTTCGGCTATTACCTGCAGGGCGTGAGCAGCGTAGCCGTATACGGCGGCAACGACGGCAACCGTTACGATCAGGAGTTGCGCAGCCTCCGCATGGGCGCCGATGTAGTCATCGCCACCCCGGGCCGTCTCATCTCCCATATCTCTCTGGGCAATGTAGACCTCAGCAAGGTAAGCTTCTTCATCCTCGATGAAGCCGACCGCATGCTCGACATGGGTTTCTCTGACGACATCAAGACCATCGCGGCAAAACTGCCAAAGACCTGCCAGACCATCATGTTCTCGGCAACCATGCCTGAGAAGATAGAAGAACTGGCTAAGACCCTGCTCAAGAATCCGGTAGAAATCAAACTTGCCGTCAGCAAGCCAGCCGAGAAAATCAAGCAGGAAGCATACGTATGCTACGAAACCCAGAAGATGACCATCATCAAGGACATCTTCAAGGCGGGCGACCTGAAGCGCGTCATCGTCTTCAGCGGCAGCAAATTCAAGGTGAAGCAACTCGCAGCTTCCCTCCAGCAGATTGGAGTAAACTGCGGAGCCATGCACAGCGACCTGGAACAGGCTGAGCGCGATGATGTGATGTTCAAGTTCAAGAGCGGACAGTATGATGTTCTCGTAGCTACCGATATTGTGGCGCGCGGAATCGACATCGATGATATTGAGATGGTCATCAATTACGATGTTCCTCACGATACAGAAGATTACGTTCACCGCATCGGCCGTACAGCCCGTGCCAACCGCGATGGTAGAGCCATCACCTTCGTGAGCGAAGAAGACCAGTACTGGTTCCAGCAGATAGAGAAGTTCCTGGAGAAGGTGGTAGACAAAATGCCTCTCCCTGAGGGATGCGGCGAAGGTCCTGAATACATCAAGCTCAACAAGCCGAAGAAGAAAGGCGCAAACGGAAGAAACAACAGACGCGGTAACGGCGGAAACGGCGAGGCCGGAAAGAACAGCGCCAAGAACCGCCGACAGAAAGACCGCGACCAGACTTCTCACAAGCGCAAGCCGAACAAGCCAAACGAGCGTCAGGAAAAAGCGCCACGCAACAATGAGCAGCAGCCACAGCAGGGCAACAAGCAGCAGAACGCAAAGCAGCAGAACAGAAAGCCAGCCCAGCCAGGCGAGCAGCCAAAGAACAGCAACAGCCAGAAGCGCCGCAATAACAGCAATAACAGCAACCAGCAGCGCCCAGGCAACGAGAACAATGTTCGCCCAGGCAGCAACGGCCGTGGCAGAGGCGTAGCCCAGAAAAAGGGCGACAAGCCGGCTGCACGCAAGCACACCCCTATCGTAAATCCACAGAAGCAAGAAAACGCTGTGAAGAAATTCATCAAGCGCATCTTCGGATTCAAGAAATAGGTAAATAATCATCTTTTTAAAAAAGGAAAGAGGAATGATGAAAGAGCTACCCCTCACCCCGCTCATGACCATCAGCCTCACACTGACGATCGGAATCATCATAGCCAAATGGGGCTATGATGATTTCAATATGCCCTTCTGGCTCATCATCTCCATCATTTCATGCGCCCTTGGCAGCATCATCTTTTTCCTTACTGAGTTCTTAAGCCAAAAAGCTTACTTCAGCAGGAACCACCAGTTTCTCATCTTCTCCCAATGCGTGATGATTCATTTATGCATCCTGAGCCTTGGGGCTTTTCTTACCTGTAAGCAAATAGCTGATTCACAAACCTCTACACAACTGAAAAACTGGCAGGAACTGTCTTACCTCACACGGGCAAAAATCAATACCGAACGCTATAAAAGCAATATTGAAGGCAAACTGGTTTCCCTTCACGTAAAACAGCAAGACTATGCAGTCATCGCAGCCATGGCGCTGGGCGACAAGAGCGCACTCGACTCGAACACCCGAAACAGTTACTCCATTTCCGGAGCCAGTCATATCCTGGCAGTAAGCGGACTTCATATAGGCATAATCTTCCAGCTTTTCATCTTTCTGCTAGGCGGCAGAAAGTACTCAGTTTACACCATCATCCTGTCCCTCATCTCCATCTGGACCTACGTTTTTCTCATAGGATTGCCGGCAAGTGCAGTCCGTGCAGCCATCATGCTTTCAGCCTACAGCTTAAGTTTAGCTTTCCATCGTACCGGCCTGCCGCTCAACACCTTAGCCTCGGCTTATATATTTATGCTCTTCATCAGTCCGCTCTATCTTTTCGAGTTGAGTTTCCAGCTTTCGTTCCTGGCCGTAGCCTCCATACTGCTGTTCTTCACACCCCTTTACACCCTCCTCCCCATCCGCAGCCGTTTCATCCGTTGGGCATGGGGACTCCTTTGCGTTTCACTGGCAGCCCAGATAGGAACCCTTCCGGTCATCGTCTACACCTTCGGCAGAATATCGTGCTATTCACTTCTCACCAATTACATCGCCATTCCCGCAGCAACCCTCATCCTATATCTTGGAGCAGCCTTAATCCTGTTCTCCCCACTCACGTTATGGGCGCCCATAGCACCGGTTGTCGCCCCACTCATCAGCCTTACATCAGGCGCCCTGACCAGCATCACCCAGTTTTTGAATACAGCCATAAAACTGATCAGCATGCTGCCTGGAGCAAGCATCGAAAACGTAAGAATCAGTCTGCCTCAGGTAATCGGACTCTACGCCATCATCCTGCTCATCTATGCCCTATGGCGCAGGATAGATAAACAGAAGTCGTCAGAATGCAAGATTCCCTGAAACAGAGATAAAGGCTTAAACCCCGAAAAACGTCTCTTATATAATAAGGTGTGCGTACACAAAAGCGCTACAAATCGTGATTAAGAATGTTAAAAAATATCTTTTTTCTACTTTTTCTGCATTTTTTCTTTCTTTTTGTTGGTGTTTTCAAGAAAAACATGTATCTTTGCAATCAGAAATAAAAAATAAGAATTTAAACACAATAAAAGATTAAAGATTATGAAAGCATCTGAAGTAATCGCGAATCTCCAAAGAAGATTCCCAAATGAGCCTGAGTACATTCAGGCAGTTAGTCAGGTTCTCGGTACTATCGAGGAAGAGTACAACAAGCACCCAGAGTTTGAGAAGGCAAACCTCATCGAGCGTCTCTGCATTCCAGACCGCATCATCCAGTTCCGCGTATCTTGGGTAGATGATAAGGGCAACGTACAGACTAACATGGGTTACCGCGTACAGCACAACAACGCGATTGGCCCTTACAAGGGAGGTCTTCGCTACCACAAGTCAGTAAACTTGGGTATTTTGAAGTTCTTGGCTTTCGAGCAGACATTCAAGAACTCTCTTACTACTCTCCCAATGGGTGGTGCTAAGGGTGGTTCCGACTTCTCTCCACGTGGCAAGAGCAACAACGAGGTAATGCGTTTCTGCCAGGCTTTCATGACAGAGCTTTACCGTCACATGGGTCCAGACGAGGATGTTCCAGCTGGTGACATCGGTGTAGGTGGCCGTGAGGTAGGTTACCTCTTCGGAATGTACAAGAAGTTGACACACCAGTTCCAGGGCGTCTTGACCGGTAAGGGTCAGGAGTTCGGTGGTTCATTGATCCGTCCTGAGGCTACAGGTTACGGTAACGTATACTTCCTCTGCAACATGCTCGCTACCAAGGGTATTGACATCAAGGGCAAGACTGTTTTGGTTTCAGGTTCAGGTAATGTAGCCCAGTACACTATGGAGAAGTTGCTCCAGTTGGGTGCTAAGCCAGTTACATGTTCAGATTCAGACGGTTACATCTACGACCCAGACGGAATCGACCGCGAGAAGCTCGATTACATCATGGAGCTCAAGAACGTAGAGCGTGGCCGTATCAAGGAATATGCAGAGAAGTATGGTGTAAAATATGTTGCAGGTGCTAAGCCTTGGTTTGAGAAGGCAGACATCGCTCTCCCATCAGCTACTCAGAACGAAATCAACGAGGAGGCAGCCAAGGCTCTCATCGCCAACGGTGTAATCGCAGTAAGCGAGGGTGCTAACATGCCTTCTACTCCAGAGGCTATCAAGGTATTCCAGGATGCTAAGATTCTCTACTCTCCAGGTAAGGCAGCCAACGCAGGTGGTGTTGCAGTATCAGGTCTTGAGATGAGCCAGAACTCAGAGCGTCTGAAGTGGTCTCGTGAGGAGGTTGATGCTAAGCTCCACGACATCATGAACGATATTCACGCTAACTGCGTGAAGTATGGTACTGAGCCAGACGGTTACGTAAATTACGTAAAGGGTGCAAACGTAGCCGGCTTCCTGAAGGTAGCTAAGGCTATGATGGCTCAGGGCATTGTATAAGGCTAGAAAATTTTTAATAAACATTGTTTAAAAATTTAAATGATAGGAAATAGCGGGTCTGTGACAGATCCGCTATTTTTGTGTCTACTCCTTCCCCCACTCCTTCTTCACATCAAAGCAGGGACAAGCCTTGTTGGCAAACTCATTATGACCATGAATCGTGGCTAATGGATATATCACAAGGTTGGGCAGGCTGGAAAGCTTTTGCCTTTACAGGCTTATAATGCCTAAAAAGGGTGTTCAGTATTCAGTATTCAGTTTTTTTCGCTGTTGTTACCATCCTCTACATAGAAGGTATATTATATATTATCTGTCTA
>ERZ1023897.98-NODE-98-length-34356-cov-17.442990_pt1 | contig 34356 bp, 37 predicted proteins | sample MGYA00380399_ERZ1023897 | MGnify/ENA primary metagenome ERZ1023897 (study PRJEB33179, sample SAMN07448995) | human gut metagenome | biome: Human-gut; feature: Human associated habitat; material: Faeces | host: Homo sapiens | place: India: Bhopal | collected... | reverse complement strand
AAGCTCAATCAGAGTGAACGACATTAATATCGTCATCAATGAGGATGGTGAACAGACTTCTGTGAAGATATATAAGATGAACGGCAACGAGATGACCAAGATTTCCGAAACCCAATTCGTAGATGGTCAGGAAGTAGAAAAGGTATTTGTCACCTCGCCTTTCATCCCTCAGACCTTGAGCAAGCGCAAGCGCAGTCTGGAGAGTCATTATCCAACCTTCTTCTTCGGCTGCAGCCAGTTGCCAGGCAGCAGGGGAAGCATGGGAGGCAACAACGAGATGCACAGTCGCGACTCCAAGTCGTGGGAATGGGGCATCACCCTCACCAGTCTCTGCTTCCGCCTTTCCAACGAAATGGCGCTCACCTCCTCTCTCTCCATCGGACAGGTACACCACCATTTCAAGGACAATTATGTATTAAGTACCGAAAACGGGGTATCAGCAATGACTCCGATAGAAGGCGAAACGCTGAAGAAAAGCTATATCAGCTACAATGTGCTCCGCCTGCCTATCATGCTGGAGTGGCAGAAGCGCATAGGATCCCATGATGCATTCCTGGCTTTAGGTCCATCAGTAGAATACCGCTGGCACGAGCATTCCCGCTACTTCATCGGAAAGCACAAGCATACCGAAACGGGCGATATCAACCTCAACCCTATCGGCCTGAACCTGGAAGCCCGTGCCGGCTACTCAGGAGTGATGCTCTACGCCCGTGCCGGAGTAACCCCGCTGCTCAACAAGACCAAGGCTCCCGAGTGCTACCCGATGACCATCGGCTTAGGATTTAGACTGTAATTTCTCTCAAAAAAGTGGCGATAAGTGTGCGAAATCTCATAAAAAACATAGATTTCGCACACCTATCGCCACTTTTTGCTGTTTACTGGCCAAACTCGGAAGTGAAACACAGCCAAATTGGGTAACGAATCACAGCCAAATTAGGTAATTTTGCCCATTTTTCTACTAAAAAATACCCGAATACCACAAACGTGGTAGCAGGAATACTACTCATATGCTATTTCAGAATCCAAAAAATCGCCGTACCTTTGCAGCGTCAATCAGAACAAACAGTCTGATGCCAATCATGACTGGATAACTGGGCGACAATTTATATAAATGAATAAGATTGAATATTAACGTAAAATTAAAGAAAGGACATAGATTATGAGTACAGAAAAGAAACTTCGCTTTGAGACACTTCAGTTGCATGTAGGTCAGGAAAATCCAGATCCAGCTACCGACGCTCGTGCGGTGCCAATCTACCAGACCACAAGTTATGTGTTCCGCAACTCTCAGCACGCTGCCGATAGATTCGGACTCCGTGACGCAGGTAACATCTATGGTCGCTTGACCAACTCTACTCAGGGTGTATTCGAAGACCGTGTAGCTGCCCTCGAAGGTGGTGTAGCAGGTTTGGCAGTCGCTTCTGGTGCTGCCGCCGTTACCTACGCTCTGCAGAACATCCTTCAGAATGGCGACCACATCGTAGCTGCCGACAACATCTACGGTGGTACTTATAACCTCATCACTCATACATTATCCACACAGGGTGTCAGCTACACCATCGTGGATCCTCGCAACTTCGAGCAAGTAGAGGCTGCTATCCAGGACAATACCAAGGCTCTCTATGCAGAGACCTTCGGAAATCCTAACTCAGATGTAACCGATATCGATAAGTTGGCAGAGATTGCTCATCGCCACAACATCCCATTGATTATCGATAATACCTTCGGCACCCCATACCTCATCCGCCCTATCGAGCACGGAGCAGATATCGTGGTTCACTCTGCTACCAAGTTCATCGGCGGTCACGGTTCATCTCTCGGTGGCGTCATCGTAGATGGCGGTAAGTTCGACTGGAAGGCAAATGCCGACAAGTTCCCTACTCTCGCTAAGCCAGACCCATCTTATCATGGTGCCGTATTCGCAGATGTAGCCGGAGCAGCAGCCTTCGTAACCAGAATCCGTGCGGTCATCCTTCGTGATACCGGTGCAACCATCTCTCCATTCAACGCCTGGATTCTTCTTCAGGGCTTGGAGACATTGAGCCTCCGTGTAGAGCGTCACGTTCAGAATGCATTGAAGGTTGTAGAGTATCTGGAGAACAATCCTAAGGTGGCTAAGGTTAATCACCCAGCCGTTCCTTCTCATCCAGACCACGAGCTTTACAAGAAGCTCTTCCCTAACGGCGGTGGTTCTATCTTCACCTTCGATATCAAGGGCGGCGAGAAAGAGGCATGGGAGTTCATCGACCACCTGCGCATCTTCTCTCTGTTGGCTAACGTAGCCGATGTGAAGTCACTGGTTATCCACCCAGCAACAACCACCCACTCTCAGTTGAGCCCAGAGGAGTTGGAGGAGCAGCACATCTATCCTTCTACCGTTCGCCTGAGCATCGGTATCGAGAACATCGACGACCTGATTGAGGCACTCGATGAGGCATTTACCTACGTAAAGTAGTGAGTAGTGAATAGTGATTAATTATTAGTGATTAATTATTAATGATTTAAATTAGAGTACAGTTATGGCAAAGATATATAAGCAGATTACAGATTTAATCGGTAAGACCCCATTGGTAGAATTGGGTAAGTATTCAGCATCCAAGGGTTTGGAGACTCCTGTGATTGCCAAGGTAGAATTCTTCAATCCTGGCGGAAGCGTAAAGGATCGTATCGCACTTGCGATGATCGAAGACGCTGAGCAGAAGGGCATCCTGAAACCAGGTGCCACCATCATCGAACCAACCAGCGGTAACACGGGTGTAGGTTTGGCTCTGGTATCAGCCGTAAAGGGCTACCACCTCATCCTCACCATGCCTGAAACCATGAGTGTGGAGCGCAGAAACCTGGTGAAGGCTTACGGCGCAGAAGTGAGACTGACCAGCGGTAAGGACGGAATGCCTGGTGCCATCAAGGCTGCCGAGGAGCTCCGCGATTCCATTCCTGGTTCCGTGATTCTGGGACAGTTTACCAACCCAGCCAATCCTGCCAAGCACTATGCCACAACAGGACCAGAAATCTGGGCTGATACCGATGGCGAGATTGATATCTTCGTAGCCGGTGTAGGAACCGGTGGAACCATTTCGGGTATCGCCAAGTACCTGAAGGAGCAGAATCCTAACGTGAAGGTGATTGCCGTAGAGCCTGCCACATCGCCTGTATTGAACGGCGGACAGAGCGGTCCTCACAAGATTCAGGGCATCGGTGCCGGATTCGTTCCAGAGACCTACTCTTCAGAATATATCGATGAGGTATTGGATATTCAGAACGATGATGCTATCAAGGCGGGTCGTGACTTGGCTCAGACCGAGGGTCTCCTGGTAGGTATCTCATCAGGTGCCGCCGCCTTTGCAGCCACCGAGATTGCGAAGCGTCCTGAGAACAAGGGCAAGAAGATTGTAGCCCTCTTGCCAGATACAGGTGAGCGTTATTTAAGCACTGTACTCTACGCTTTCGAGGAGTATCCTTTGTAATTCACAATCGGATATTTTCTGATGGAAGCAAAATCTATCATAATTTCCCCAACCAGCTTTCCCATAGCAGGTTGGGGATTTTTATTTTTCGGAACTTCATATATATTTGCAAATGCGATACCACCCCAATTCCTTCTGCAACTTGCGAGAATCGAGTATAAATTCTAGCCTTTATCATTTAAAAGATTTTAAAAATCAATAAATATCATTACGAGTTCCCATAGTGGGAACTCTCATTTATTTTATTTTTTCTATCTTTGCAAAAGATTACCACTTTGGAGGCGCCACGACAAAAACAGTAATTTGTGGATCTCTACTTCCGAAAGCCAACGGAGGCGGAGATAGGGGAATTTGTGTCCGAAGCCAAAGAGCGATACCAAACATCTTCTGCTCTGTTCACGGTGACACGGTGACACGATGACACTAGTTTTTCAACTTTTCGCCTCGCACGCGGGCAGGCAGGAACTTTCGGCTTGATTTTTCCTGCCTGCCCGCGCGAGAGTAAATCTTCAGAAATCACTGTCATACGTGTCACCCTGTCATCCAGAAGCAGGTTACTTCCGAATCAAAAGTCAAAGACTTACGGTGCAAAAGTCAGTCACTTACGACGCAAAAGTCAGGGACTTACGCCCCGTAATCCCCTGGCTTACGAACCGCAATCCAATCATAAAGCCCTTAAAAATCAAACAAGCCAGGCATTTAGAAGTGATACCAAGCAAGGCATGTAAAAGGGCTTACAAACACCAGAGCAAAGAGAATCTATGAAAAAGTATGAGCAACTGTGAGCAAGTATGAGCAACTGTGAGTTGCCTCCTCACCGATTTCGTATCTTTGCATTGTGATTCAGAGATACTCAGCAGTTCCAATCAGCAAGCTATAGTAAGGCGTCCCCATAGCAAGCTATCCCCAGGCGGTCCCATCCCGCACAACCATGGCAAAGACCGCTTTGAAGTGATTTGATAGCCAACCTGCCAGGTATTAAAAAGAGAGTGGATTTGCGACAACCAGTTCCTACATAAAATAAGTTATAAGCTCGGGGAGGAATGAGTTTGAACCAATCGTCAAAGTTTAAAGAATACTAAAAGTTTCGTTTCCGCTTGAAAATTTCTTTTAAAATGCCTATATTTGCAATGCCGTTAGTAATGGCGGCAGACATAAAGAGGTAGCAACTACGCTTAGTTCGGACTGAGAATCTGGACAGTTCGCAGTACACAAGAATGACAGTTCCAGTTGTTTGCCCCAATATGTATACTCATATCCATCCCGCTTCTGTGGGATGGGTATCTCTATTTAGTTAATTTTGCAACCGAATTATCAACCCAGTCTGAGTAACATGGATTCATATTCTGGAATCATCATAGAAGAAAGCAGAAGGTCTGAGCAATTTTCAGACTTTACTCCCATACCTTGCAAAGGATTCAACATTCTTTGCAAGGCAAAGCGCTATGGCAGATGGTGGGTGCTCAAGGGGTTGAAGGAGCCATACCGTCAAGACGAAAACTACAAGAACCTGCTGCACAAAGAGTTCGATATCCTCATATCCCTGCTGCATCCCAACATCGTATCAGCCTACAGCATGGAAGAAATACCGGAAATGGGTACCTGTATCGTAATGGAATGGATAGATGGTATCACGTTGGAACACTGGAGCGGTAGGAAGACTGAGGGAGAAGACATCTTCCTCCAGTTGCTTGATGCTGTGCATTACATCCACGCCAAGCAGATAGTACACAGAGACTTAAAGCCTTCCAATATCATGATTACCCATAACGGCAATCATGTAAAGCTCATCGATTTCGGACTTTCAGATACCGATGACTTTGCCATCCTCAAACAGCCTGCCGGCACACCGGGCTACATCTCTCCAGAACAGATTGTATCCCAACAGGCAGACATCCGCAACGACATCTTCAGCATCGGTTGTATCCTGGAAAAGATACTTCCAAGCAAACCGTATACTGCCATCATCAAACGATGTAAGGCTCCCATAGCCCAGCGATACGCCAATGTGGATGAACTCAAAGCCGATTTCATGGCTCGCAGAAACAGGCATCAATCCGTTATCAAGCGTATCGCAATCGCAGCTTTGGTCTGTATCATCTTATTAGGTTTCATCAGTTATCCTTTACTGCATCAGCAGGAAAAGAGCATTAGCATCACCCCGGCACATCACGAAGCCAAGAAGGATACTGTCATCCGCCAGCAAGCCAAGAAGCCTGCCCCACTTTCCAATGGCCGGAAATCCCTGCAGCCAACAGCTACCGAGCCATCTTCTGCATCCCATTTACAAAGCGCCGAACTCATATCCAAGGGAAAGAAGACTATCGACAAGATGTGGAAGGAATCCGGCATAGACACCATCCGGTCTGTTGTGAAAAAGAGCGAGGCATACTTTCTGTTTGTAAATAAGAGTAATGAATTCATCACAACGACTTATCCACAGACATTCTCTAAGGACATAGACGGCAAGAAGGCAGATATCATCTATGAACTGTCCTCTTATACCACTGAGAGATATGTGAAGCCAACCCTGTCGAGTTTTCAATCTTCCAAATAATGCTCTACGATGATGCCGTTCTTCTTACCTATGGCATAAGTAACCGGTTCATCATCTCCATGCTTCCAGGCATGAAGATAAGCAGGTTCATGGTTGATGAAATGACGGCACTCAAAAGTATCATCTTTCGCCAATCTGGTATTTTCTGATGACACCACCTTGAAACTACCGTTTCCCTGATACCTGATGATGCAGGTTCTGTCGGGCAGCCAGGAAAGTTTGAGCATCTGTCCCTCATAAAGATCATCGCATGAGATTTCCTTGCCGATAACCATCTGGCTCTGCTGCTCTCCCGTCCCTTGCGACAATCCGAACTCCTCAAAGTCTGCATAACCGAGAAAATTAGCCAGCACATTCTTGGTAAACTTACTGGCAGAAACCCCTTCGCTCACGTATCCCCAAAACCGTCGCAGCGTAGAGGCACTCACCCTTTGCTGGGTACGTTCCTCCACCTTTTCGCTCAACCAAGCGAAGTCGCGGGGCACAACCATCTTGCGCCCCACCATTTTTTCTATCATTTCACGTAATATCTGTTCCATGCTGCAAAGATACTGAAACAAATCCAACCCACACACAAAAAGCCAATATTTCGACTAAAAACGCCCTATATTTTGAACTTGGAACGGAATGGAACGCTGAAAAAGCAGAAAAAACACCTATTTTTGCAAAAAAATCAGCTCACAATGAACAACTTTAGAAAAAAAATGGTATATTTGCAGTGCTGTTCTAAACAAGCAGCAGACATGTTAAGGAAACAACCATGCTTGGTTCGTACTGAGAATCTGGACAATTCATTGTACACAAGAACGAAGACAGAAGTTGTTCACCCAACCGTGTATTATTGTATCCATTCCGCTTCGGCGGGATGGACATTGATATATACCCTTTGGTGTGAGCTGATTTTCATTCTTTGTGTACAGGTAGTCCAGAACCTTCAGAACAGAATGAAATTGGTTCGCACCTTTTTTGTGCCTAAGAATGAAATAACCAAAAAGTAAATGATTAGCTTATGGAAAAATTAGAAAATAAAAAGCCAGAAAAGCTACTGATAGCCATCAGCGCATTAGGCAATCATGGCAAGACACTAAGTGCTACCAGATTGATAGAACTTTTAATTTCACATCGTGAAGGATGGCTTTATGATAGCCGTTCCATCATTCTCAAGAAAGAGCAACTGGCTATTCTACAACGCAATGGAACGGCAGAAATTGCAGTTATTACCATTGGTGATGGAGTAGGTCGCAGATTTGAAGATTGGTATAATATTGTAGCAAGTATTCCAACTATCAAAATCATTGTTGGATGTTGTCGTACAAAACATGGGACATTCGCCTATCTCAAAAAATTTGCAATGACTCATCAATATACAATGGTTGTAACGCATCCATATTTTCAAGAGATGCCTGTTTTGACTAAGGGTTCACCTATTGCAAACTATTGGAACACAATTTTTGCAAACCATCTATTAGATATGATACATTTACACTTGTAAACAATATTGGGAATAATAACAATTAAAAACAAGAAGAATATGAAAAAGATTTATCTAATCATGATACTCTTCTTTGCGATAGCATCGGGAGTATTTGCACAAACAACCAACATTGTCACCCTCATGCTAAAAGCCAAGTCTGGCGAAGCAGAAGCACAGAATGCTCTGGGCGAAGCATATTATGATGGGAAAGGGGTTACGGAAAATTTAACTGAAGCTGTAAAATGGTTCACAAAAGCTGCAGAACAAGAAAATGCTAAAGCAGAATACAACTTAGGCAACTGCTATTACTATGGCTATGGAGTACAATACAAGGACTATGGAGAAGCCGTAAAATGGTACACAAAAGCAGCTGAACAAGGATGTGCAGAAGCACAAAACAGCTTAGGATACTGTTATGAATTTGGCGAAGGAGTAGACAAGAATCTTAAAGAAGCCGTAAAATGGTACACAAAAGCTGCAGAACAAGGACTACCATTGGCACAATGCAACTTGGGAGCCTGCTATGAAAATGGCGACTGGGTAGAAAAGAACCTTGAAGAAGCCGTGAAATGGTATACAAAAGCAGCCAATCAAGGATATGCGAAGGCTCAATATTATCTGGCACTTTCCTATGATAAAGGCGAAGGTGTTGCTAAGAATGATTCGGAAGCTATGAAATGGTATCTCAAAGCGGTAAAAAACAATTCTCCAGAAGCAGCCTATTATTATGGTGGAATGCTCTTAGAGGGTAACAAACAAAAGGGTATAACAAAAAACATACCTGAAGGTGTCAAATATTTGCGCAAGGCAGCTGATCTAAAAAACCTTGATGCAATTCAGGTTTTGGTTGGTGCCTATTTATTGAAAATGGAAGGTAAGAATGATTTAGGTATTAGCAAAAATCTTTCTTATGCAGACTTTGTTAAGTATCTGAAAATTGGTGCAGAACAAGGAAATCAAGACATGAAAACTATTCTGGCCAATTTACCAAATTATAAATCAATGATAGCACAAGAAAAAAGTCTTGTAGCGAAATATGGACAGAGAGCATACGACAACATCAAAAAGGGAAAGGTTTATATAGGTATGCCAGAAGGTATCCTTACTGAATTCAAGACTTTTGAGACTGATGGTAGCAGATATCAAATGTACAAATACAATGGTCCTTACAGAGACTTAGTTGGTACTTACAAACAATATATCCCTTCCTATGGTCTCCGACTGGCTAATCTTCTTGGGAAGGTATTCCCTAGAATCGTAAAGGTTAGAAACGGAAAGGTTACAAATGTCATATATTAATAACATTATTAAGTGGACTCATAAAAGCATTACATTTATTATGAAGCATTCATTTTTACAAACATTAAGCATCACTTTTTCCTCTAAAATCGGAAAAAGTATCATTTTAGCAATATTCGTTATGCTAACAGGAAGCCCAACCTTCGGACAAGCAAGACGAGGCACTACACAAAAAGCCAATACAACAACTGTCACTAAGCCAAGCCCAAATTTGGTGAACGACTTTAACAAAAAAATCAAAAACCATTATTTCTTCAACAATAAGTCGAACAATAATGAGTGGGACATAGTATTCAAACCTGCTAATACTGAAGGAAAAGGCGGTGGAAATATCGTGATACCTATATCTAAACTTGGTCTCTCATTCTCATACAACATCACTGCAAACGGAAGTATCTATATCAAGATTGACAACGTCAAGATGAAGGAGGAGAAGATAACATGGCAAACTAATCCCGATGGGGTCATTTTAGAAGATCTGTTTTTCCAATTGCAGAGCGACTCACTTAAATATGATGAACTTGTAAATTGGAATCCAAACGAAGAGTCAGTTTACAACGAAGTCAATGAAATTGATAAAGTTGATGAAAAGCCATCTTTTCCTGGTGGTGAAAGTGCAATGAAGTCTTATCTGAACAGCAATGTAAAATATCCTGATGTAGCACAGGAAAATGGCGTACAAGGACGTGTAATCGTAGAGAGTATCATAGAGAAAGACGGCTCCATGTCTGACGTTAAGGTTATTAGAAGTGTTGACCCGTCACTTGACAGGGAAGCCCTGCGTGTTGTTAAGGCTATGCCGAAATGGACACCAGCAAAACTAAAAGGAATACCTGTACGAACCAAATGTACAACACCTGTCGTTTTTAGATTACAATAAGGATCTATACCCAAAACGGGAAAGTAGCTTCTATAAAGTGTAAATTTCAAATTACAAGACAATGAAAAAGAAACATTTTTTAATCATGATGTTTGTATGTTTCACAACAAGCATCACAAGTTGCTCAAACAACAAGAATAACAAGGAGGAGAATGGAATAGATTCAGTTGCCATAGCGCAAGCTAAAGCAGACAGTATTGCCAGATGCGATAGCATAGCTCGTGCTGATAGTATTGCAAAAGCAGACAGTATTGCTAAATCAAACAATTTGGCAGTAGGTATGTCTGTAAAGGAGGCATTACAGAAGCCTGGTGTCAAGAAAGATTATGCAGATGCATTTGATGGTCAACACGAAGGAGATGCCTTGGTGTTGATACAAAACGGCAAGAAGTTTCTCACAAATGTTAGTTATCACATGAAGAACGGCTTTGCTGAATGTGATCATCTCAACTTTACCCTTTTGCCAGACAGTTATGAAGGTGACATCACTCTGGTTAGAGCCAAGGACTGTGCAGCATCCGCAAAAATTGTAAAGGAAATCAAATAACAAGCCTCATGAGACATTCTATTATCACAGCATTAGGCGTTTGCCTAGTCGCATCATTTACCGCCTGTGGCAACAAACAGACTAAAGATGCAGAAGCCGTAGACAGTACGGCAATAAAAGACACCATCGTTTCCGAAAAAGTAGAGCCACAAGTGGACTCTACAAAAATCTTTAGCGACACAGTTGCACAAAGAGGGAAAATGGTATATAAGGTAACACGCCAAGTAGAAGACGACATCGTATATGATGACGAAAGAGACTTGGATAAGAGCACATTTACTGAGTCATTGCGCATTACCTTCAAGAACAATGGCAAAGTCAGCATCAAGGAAACCTTGCAAGACGACGCCACTTGGAGTGGAGAATGGGAAGCGAATGGCTATGACATAACCGTTTACGCCAACGATTTAGTCCTACGAGGTACCGTTTCCAAAGATTACAAGACACTTGAACTTACCTCAGAATCTATCTTCAAAGTAAGTTGGGCAGGTTCTAGAAAATTAAGACTTCAATAAACCAATTACACTCATGGCTTTCCTATTGATATAATAGCGAATGCCATGAGTGTTTTTTATTTTCCTCCTAAGAATAGTATCTGTTATGAAAACGGACATTAAAATACCGTTTACCGCAAAAACACAAAGTAAAGTACCGCAAAAACACAAAGTAAAATACCGTTAAAACACAAAATAAAATACCACAAAAAATACAAAATTATTTGTAGATTCCACTATTTATTACTATCTTTGCAAACAAAAACATATTGAATATGAAGTATTTAGATAGAATAGCAGACAGAATGCTCCGACTTCGTCTGGAAGCCTTTGGAGCAGTACAGATTGTTGGACCAAAATGGTGCGGAAAAACCACTACGGCCATGCAGCAGTCAAAGAGCGTAATCAAGATGCAAGATCCAGATAAGCGTGAAGGATATCTGGCGACGGCACGCACCAAACCATCCTTGCTGCTCAAAGGCGAAACACCACGACTGATAGACGAGTGGCAGGTAGCACCAGTTTTATGGGATGCTGTTCGGAATACCGTAGATGAGCGAAAACAGAAAGGTCAGTTTATCTTAACCGGTTCTACAGTCGTCGAAGACAAAAACGGAGAAATCATGCATACGGGTACTGGTCGCATCTCCAAGATGCCCATGTATCCTATGAGCCTTTATGAGTCAAAGGAATCAACAGGCTCCATATCTTTACGTTTATTGTTTGATGACCCAGCTTACGATATTGATGGATTTCTGTCAGACATGACCGTGGAGAAACTGATTTTCGCTGCTTGCCGAGGCGGTTGGCCAGCATCACTGGACGTCACTTCGCAGGAGGCACAATTACTGATAGCACAGGATTACGTAAATGTGATTTGCGATGAAGATATATCGAGGGTAGATGGCGTAAGAAGACAGCCAGCTTTGGCTCGACTCATCATGCGTTCTTATGCCCGGAACATCTGCACCCTCGTCAAGAAATCCAAGATGTTGGCAGACATCACGGTAGAAATGGAGAAAACGTCGATGCCAACATTTGATGATTATGTTTCTGCCCTGCAACGATTGTTTGTCATAGAAGATGTGGAGGCATGGTGTCCGGCAATCCGCTCAGCCGCTGCAATCCGTTCGGGAGCCAAGCGTTGCTTTGTAGATCCTTCCATAGCTGTTGCTGCTTTGGGTATGTCACCAAGAAATCTGGAATTAGACCTTCGAACCTTTGGTTTCATATTCGAGTGTATGTGCATTCGCGACCTGAAGGTATATTCGCAAGCCTTGGGAGGTAGAGTCTCTTACTATCACGACCGCTATGACCTGGAGGCAGACATCGTGCTTCATCTTGCAGATGGCCGCTATGCCTTGATAGAATGCAAGTTGGGTAGTCGGGAGATAGAAGATGGTGCCAAGCATCTCCTGCAACTACGGGATTTGATTCGTGAGAAGAACAAGACAGAGCATCAGATGCCACTCAGAGAGCCAGACCTGCTGATTGTCATGACAGGAGGCGAAATGGCTTATACCAGGGAAGATGGAGTAAAGGTTATACCTTTGGCTACATTAAAAGACTAAGAAAAGGGCACTCATCCTTACCTCACTTAGGATACCACCGCCCTAACTACCTTTTTTAACATAGTTAGGGCGGACTTATAAGCCGCTAATTCAATAATCAAGCGCCAATACTTTTTTTTCAAAATATTGGCGCTTTTTTTTTGAAATTTTCCCTTCATATTACTATATTATAAAGGTATAACCAAAAAGAAAGAATAAAATGGCAAATAAAATGTCTTTATGTATCATCAAATACACCTATACTCGATATGTAGGGGTGGATATCGAAAAATATACTCGGGGACTATTCGAGTATGTGAAGGAAGAGTTTGGGGAGTTTCAACCACAAATGTCAGAGCCTGGAACTATACCTGATATGCCAGACTATCTGGACATCGTGCTCTGCAAAAAGGACGGAAGTATCTTCTACGAAATGGATATCCAAAGACGTGCCATCAACATCCCGCATGATTGTCAAATGGATGGATTAGTATTGGAAATCTTTATCCAGAACTGCGATGGCACGAGATACAAAAAAAGACATGCATATCCCAAGCCTTGGGAGAACCATAAAGCTAACGGCAAGTCGGACATGAGAAAACTGAAAATTCATAAAACTATCACCAAAAGGAATCTTAACAATCAAGAAGGCAAAGACTCTGAAGGCATCAGAATACCTGAACTTAGACCTCAGATTCTCAAGTTTCATAAATTCTTAAAATAACCATCCCATGACATACGAAGAATTCAAGCAATTGGCTGAACATCCACAGCATCGGGATGTTCCTTCCATCTTCAAGCTCGAAGTTTTAGAAACGGAAGAGCTGGAAGAAAAGAAGCGTTCACATTATCCCAAATATAAGGTGAACACCTATTGTCCGCAAGCTTTCACCACAACTCTGGAGGAGGCTGAAAGTCTGATGCACCAGGATGTCCAGTACCGCAAAAAGATGAAGGAGGAAGACGACTATCCGCTGGATACCTTCTGCTATTATATCTCGGAGATTCCGCTGGGACTGTTGCACTACGACCGCGAATGTCTTTCGGAAAGGATGTATGATGGGGAAGGAAAACTGATCGACCAGTCTTACTGCTGTTCGCGTTTCAGCATTTACTATCCCGGAGTCTGCGATTTGCCTGCATACAACCGTCATCCTGACGAGACCTTCAGAGGCAGAAGCGCAGAACAGATTAGATTCCAGAAAGGTGACATCGTGGAAGTATATCGTGGCGATGAGGTGAAACTTGCCATCGTTGTCGGAACTCCGCTTACCACCGAATGGATCTGGGAGAGAAACCAGGCTGCCAAGGATAAAAGGGGATTGGATGAACTGCCATATGATGAGACGGATGACAGCTATACCGTGATAGATGGTCCCGGCTACGAATACCACGACCACGTTCCGTCGCTGTATGTCTTCGCCCCTCACTATCATGTGCCGCTCTATCTTCAGAGACGATTCAAGGGGTATCTGGAAAAGGCTGAGAAAAAGCAGAAAGAAGAGGAGGAGAAAGACAGGATTTTCCGCCAGGCTCACGATTGCAGCTTCAGCAACAAGGAACAGATAGAGAAGTCAGAAAAGTGCGGCTGTTTCTTCTGCGGCGAAATCTTCTCGCCATCCGAAATCACGGATTACCTCCCTGATGAGCCGCCTACAGCTGAATGTCCCTTCTGTTTTACCGACTCCGTAATAGGTGATGCCTCCGGCTTCCCTATCACCAAGGATTTCTTAAAGAAAATGAGGAAGAGATGGTTCTAGGCAAAATAAGGAAAATCGCCCTAAGATGAGACTTCCATCCATCATACCGTCAGGAGACTGTAAATCCTTGAAGTTAGCACATAAAAACGGGTACACTATACCAAAATTAAAAAAATCTTTTAATTTGCTTGGTTGTTTAGAGAAAAAAACGTAATTTTGCTGCTGTAAATTGATGAATGTTTTTAAAAAGGAGTAAGTATGAATACATTAGCAATAAACGAGCCTCAATTGCTGGTAACAGTATCAGATCCAGCAATGCTGACAAAATTGAAGAACGCTATCAAAATGCTGAATGGCGTTAGTTCTATTTCTGTCATGAAACCAAAGAAAACAAATCTAGAACTTGCCGAAGAAGACAAGGAGAAAGGCAGAGTTACCCATTGGAATTCTGTTGATGAAATGTTTGATACTATCTTAGGGGAATAATGTATAAACTTGACACTACTAAGAGATTTGACAAAGCTTTAAAACTTTGCAAAAAGCGCGGCTATCCCATAGAAGACCTACGAAAAGCCATAACCATTCTGGTAGAAAAAGGATGCCTGCCGAAAGAATATAAGCCACATATTCTTCACGGAAATCACGAAGGAGAATGGGAGGCTCATATAAAACCTGACTGGCTGCTAGTATGGGAACAGAATGATGAGGAGTTAACGCTCCTCATGCTGACTACAGGCACACATTCCGACGTTTTTGGTAAAACAAGAAGATAATATAAAACATAAATCCCCAACCTGTTGAAGTTTGCAGATTGGAGATTTACATTTCCAAAAATCATGAAGGAGTGATTCACTCTCCTATCACATTTTATGAAGGAGCACCTACTTTTCAACTGATTTTAAAGGATGATATCCCTATCACATAGGGGCAGTCTCAGTTCCCAAAAAGGATATAAAAAAATGCGACAGCACCGCCCTAACTACCTGTTTTTATACAGTTAGAGGGGTGCTATTAATAAAAAAGAAGCAGGATGGAAGACTGGTCCACCCTGCTATTTTTATTAGAATACCTTTACAAAACGGTCGATATCGATAGAAAGGCCTACCGTGAAGGTGCGACCGGTGGTCATCGCAGAACTCCAATAATAGTTCTTAGGCGTATAACCGAAAAGATTATCTACCGTGAAATTCAGATTGACGGCATCCAGGAATCGCTGCTGAAGCGTGAACTTCCACAACTGATAACTGCTGTCATGCTTCTCGATGTTCGTATCAGGAGAAGACAGGTATCTGCCTGACAGAGCGGCATTGATGCGATAGAACGAACAGAGCTGACGGTCGTAGTCGAGACGCCAGGTAGCAGAATGCGGACGAGGCTGGGAGAACTGGGAATCTACACTTCTGCCACCTACATGGAGATAACTGTAGTCGAGTTTCACACCGAGTCCCATATCCGAACGGTACTGGGCACTAAAGTCGATGCCGCTCACCTCTACTCCATCCTCGTTGCAATAACGCGAAGCCACATCCGGCTGACCGGTTCCCGGGGTATAATCGGCATAATCCTCGGTAGTGATGCGCTTATCATACTTATTATAATAGCCCATGAGAGTAAGACTATACTGACCGGTAAAGAAGCCAGCATTCTTCACCCTTCCGGTATGCTCCAGCGCCAGGTTGTAGTTGTTGCTTTTCTCCGGCTTCAGATCCGGATTACCGTAAATCATCTGCATACCTGCCATATCAAAGTTCATATACATCTCCTTGAGGGTTGGGGCACGGAATCCGCCGGCATAGTTGGCACGGATGGAGAAACCCTTCCACTTGGTCATCAGAGCCAGACGACCAGTAGTGGCATGCTGGCTGGATGCAGAGAAGTAATCATGACGAAGACTTGCCACGATGTTCAACCACTGCAAAGGATTGTAATCGAACTGGGCGAAGGCATCACATGAATTCTGATTCTTTGATTCATTATCCTCAAACTGATAGGTGGTAAGATAATCGTTCAGGAAATCTGCACCTACCGTCAATGTATTCTTGCCGAAGATATGGGAATAGAGGGCACGGACGGTGTGCTGACGGTTGGTATAATCGTGGTCGTGAGTACGCTCATCATTCACATATCGAGCCTTGTCATACTGGTCGAAGCCGTAAGAAATCTCCAGATTATCATTCCCCGAAAGATTCATCACGGTCTTCAGTCCGGCAGAATAATCCATGTAATGATCATCATAGTTGCTGCGCTTGCTAATACGATTGAAATAACCGCCGCGACCTATCAGTTTTACCTTATCAGAGAGCTTGTAGGTAAGTCGCTCCTTCACATTGAAGGTCTCTCCACCATAGATATGGAGGATGTTGGATTCTGTATCGAAAGGACTGGTGAGCTGCACCTCATCCGATGTGGTGCGCTGGATGCTGGTCTGCGAATTCCATTTTCCGGCATTGAAGCTGAAGCTTCCACCGTGGCGCCACTCCTTGTTGAAGTCGTTGTAGCGGGTATTGACATTAGCAGTCCAAGGTTCGCTGTTTTCACGGGAGATGATGTTGATGACTCCGGCTACGGCATTGGCACCATAGAGCGCCGAAGCAGCACCCTTTACTATCTCGATACGTCCTACATTATCCAAGTTCAGACGACTATAATCTACATTATCCATGGTTTCACCAGCCAATCGCTCGCCATCTACGAGGAAGAGCACGGCATTTCCACCGAAACCATTCATGTTGAGAGAAGTCTCCTGATTCATGGCATAGCCGAATTCCAGACCCGGCATCTGCTCGGTGAGGAGGTCCTGGATATTGGTAGCATCAGCTATCTTGATATCATTGGCGGTAATCAGACGGGTTACCACAGGAGCATCCTTCAAAGCCTTCGGAGTTCGGGTCGCGGTAACTACCACCTGATCGAGGGCAGTAGCATCCGGTTGAAGACGGAGAACATGCTGATCGCCTTTTCTCTCATCCGCTTTCAGTACGAAAGTCTGAGTCTGATAGCCCACAAAGCTCACCTTCACTCTCACCGCTCCATCCTTGCTGTAAGGAATGCGGAAATATCCGTCTTCATCAGTTGTTACCCCACTCTTTGCATGCAAAATCTGGACGGTAGCACCCGCCAGAGGTGCGCCCGAATCATCGAGCACCCTACCCACGACATCGCCCTGGGTTTCGGCTTTCAGATTCAGGCACAATCCGCAAAGGATCAGGAATAGTGCGAATATCTTGTGTTTCATCGACAATTACTTCTTTGTTGCATTCGAAGAACAGTTCATGACAAAAGGCATATTACCATACTTTAAAACAAAAGTAATCTGCATTTTACCATCTTTTATAGTTGCTTTTATAGCAGTTTTAGAAAGACCTTTGCCATTTTCCAATGTTTGATCAAAGCTGGTTTCAGGAATCGAATAAGTACCATTTGACTCTGTTACAGCAAGATTCTTCACTGTAATTGAAGGTAAAGCCATAGGTGCAGATCCAAATGCAGGAAGGATGATATTTACATGACTATCATCAACTTTTTCCAACTTAAAAGTTGCATTTTCCAATGGGTCCATATCACCCTGACCTGCCAAAGCAATAGACATTGTTTCACCAACGTAAGTACCAACAACCTGTTCTGCTGTTGCTGAAGAGCCAGCACCATTATTGTCATCATCATCACTGCTGCAAGAGCTGAATGCTACACACATAGAAACCAAAGCCAACATCATGGCCATCATTGTCTTAAACTTTTTCATTTTTCTTTATTTTTCTTTTAGTTACAATAATATTTTCTGTTTGAGGGGATTTGCAATCCCCGATTATTTATCTTCCGGAACATAGATGATTTCGCCATTCTCCAGCTGGTAAGCAATGCCTACCTTCTTTCCCTTGTTACCCGACTTCTTACTTTGGTCTTCAGAAGGGGTATAGCGATTTATCTTTTCACCATCCTTGGTAATGATTTCCATATTCTCCTTGCCAGGGTTCTTCACCATCGTGAAGTTATCCTTGCAGAACATTTCCGTCATATTATAGCGCGAAACGAGTGCCACCATCAGGGCAAGGGCAAACACCATCGCCACATCGAAGAGGTTGCTCACTACGCTCATCGGATCATCATCCTCGCCATCATGCGCAAGCCTATTTCTGCGTCTCTGTCTCATAAATTATATATCTTTACTTTTTTACCTTTAAAAGCTTTTTTACTTTTTTACCTTTTTACTTTTTTACCTTTAAAAGCCTTTTTACTTTTCCTCCAAAAGGTCTGCCATAAACTCGAGGTTGCTCATATCCTCAGTGTACCAGCGGTTCTTGGTCTGCTTGGTTACAAAACCGATGGCAGCAGAGAACAATCCCACTACGGTGGTAGCGAAAGCCACCTGCATATTGTAAGCCATCGAAGCAATATCGCCGGTAGAAAGACCTACCAGGGCAGGACCCATCGGAATCAAGGTACCCATCAAACCGAGCATCGGACCCATCTTCAGGAGTGTAGAAGGAAGAGAAAGATCCTTCTCAACAAACTGGGCATACTGGTCGAGGATGCGGTTCACCTGCGCCTTGCTCTGACGGTTGTCCACGAGTTTCTTCATATAGGAAACGATGACAGCCTGCTTGTTCTTCGGCAAGCGATCGCCCAGGGTATCGATGTTATCGAGTGTCAGGGTGTTCATCTGTTCACGAATCTCCGCCCCCGACTTGCGCTTTACAAGATACTGTCCGAAGAAACCTCCGAGGAGCAGCAATGCTCTGAGGAAGAAGAAAATCAACAAAATAATCACAGGAACCAGCATGCCTGTGGAAATCCAAAACAATACGTCTGATATGTAATTCATTATACTCTATATTTTTTAATTTGATAATTGTAAATTGCCCATCCGATAGCCATTCCTACGATGACGATGGCGATGACGCCGAGAAGCGAGAGGGCATCGAAACTGTTGAATCCTGCCACGGCTGTCCTGCCATTCACTGTACCGATGATGCCCATCAATCCGAGCAGCACCTCTACCAGGAAAAGCAGTTCCAAGCGGATTGGTCGCTCCGGCAAGAGCCATCTCAAACCGTAGGTGAATACCGGCGTCAAGACCAGCAGCACTACGGCAAGCACCCATGCCACTACCTGGAACGATACGCCGGGAAGCAGGAAGATGGTCATCACCAGAACGCTGAAAAGCACTGGGAAAATCAGCAAACCCGGGAAATACTTCAGGAAGATGAAGAACACCCATTTGCGGCGGCTCACATGTTCCGAAGTCTTCAGATCTACGTGGTGCACACAGAAAAGCATCGTGAGTGCCACGTCGATACTCAGCAGCACCGCCATATCGAGCATCAGCTTCTGGTCGGCTATCCAAGCCGCAATCTGCGTCTTCGACTGCTCAATGGCGAATGGCCAGGTCATTCCCACGAAGAAGGCTACGAGCACCGAGATGATCATAATCTCCTTCACTCCGTGGAAGGTCTGCTTCAGCACAAAACTGAAGCAAACCAATATCATCATTACTAAAACTAATGTCTCCACTTTTTTTTAAAATGTTGAATGTTAAATGTTGAATGTTGAATTATTCATCACTGTTAAGTGTTGAATTATTCTTCACTCATCATTTTGCGACGACGTCGCAAATATACTGCGAGCACAACGAATGCTACGATGACGATGACACCTACTACGATGCCGCTCACCACAGTGGTGGTTTTCTGAGCATCCTCATTCAGCGTCTCCTTCTTCATCACCATACCCTTGTCGCTGCTGTTCTTCGCAGCCTCAGCATCGCGAATCTGCTCTACATTCTGCTGATATTCCTTGGCAGAAGCAGCATCGGTCTTGCTGGCTATATAGTTGCGGAGCTTGGCATTGTCGCAAACGAAACCGGAGCATGAAGGCTTATACTTGTTCACGGTCTCGGTATGAAGCTTGGCGATGTCCTTGAGCTGCTGAGGAGTAGCCTTCCACATTCCCTTGCGGGCACTCTCCATCATCACGGCGGTCATCTCCATCAGTGCTGCCGGATTCTGCTTATCGAAGAACTCCTTGGTGCCGAGATTGTACTTGTCCTTGACATATACATTATAGATCTCGTCCCACATCTCCTTGTCGATAGCCTTAGGCTTCATCACATTCCAGCCGTAGGTGTTGGTTACGATTTCGGCAAATGTGCTGGCACTGCTGGCTCCACCCTTCATCTTCTCCTTGATATAGGCAGGGTTGAAGATGGTGGTTCTGCCCTCGATGCCGATAGCCTCCTTCACCTCCTGCATTCTCATATTGCTATGGTTACGATAGTCGGCGAGATAAGCATCCGGATCCTTTCCGGTCACGTTGCGGACTGCGAGGTTCATACCTCCCATAAACTCATATACGTGGTCGAGACTCAAAGCACCCCAAGTGTTGCTCTGTCGTGGCTGAACCACCACATCAGTACGGGTCAGCGCTGCCTCGAAAGCAGCCTTGCGAACGGTCTCCCAGTTCTTCTCATCACCGTAGTAGGCACCCATATTGTTCATATAGACCTCGGCAATCTGGCTCTCCTTATCCCAGCGGTCGCCTGCGGTTACCATCTCCTGGATACCGGTGCCATAATTGCCGTTTACGCCACCAAACACTCGATACATACTTACCTCGCGTGCCTCCTTTGGCGACATACCCTTCTCTACGAGCACTCGTTCCGATTCGGTAACACCGGCTTTCACCAGGTTGTCATACTTGTCACCCTTGGCATTTGCTGCCATCTCTATCGCCTTGTTGATGAGGAAGAGACGGGATGCTGCCAGGTCGCGGAGCTGACCGGAAGTCTGAACCACGACATCGATACGAGGACGGCCCAACTGCTTGGATGGGATGAGACGCAGATCGGTAACACGACCGAAGGCATCTCTTACCGGTTCTACACCGAGCATATAGAGAATCTGAGCGATGGTAGCACCCTCTGTTTCGATAAACTCGCTGCTCCAGAGTGTGTAGCTCACCTTACGAGGATATTCACCCTTATGTCGCTCGCAATACATCTTGATGGTATTGTCGCAAAGTTCCTTTGCCTTCTCCCAAGCATCCTCCGAAGGTGTATTCTCCACATTGATGGAGAAGAGATTTCTACCGGTAGGCAGGGTGTTCGGATTCACAATCAGATCACCACCAGGAGATGGAGCGGTAAAGCCGCCATTCAGGGCATTCATCAGAGAAGACATCTCGTTGAACGGACTCTGACGGAGCGCCTCCGAATACTTGCCCACATTCTGCAAGGCATGCTCTACGGTAGTAATAGCCTGAGCCAGATGAATCTGCTGACGGGTATATTTTGGCGCTTTCGACATCATCATACCTTTATCTTTAGAAGATTTCTGAGATGCTTTTCCCTTGCCGACTTTCGCCATCTTCGCCTTCTTCAAATCCTCCTGATACCATTTCTGTCCCTTCTTGATGGCTTCCATCATCTTGTCCGGGAAGCGACCGGTCTGCTCCATCTTCTCAAAAGCCTCACGACTCATCTGCGGAATCTTCTTCTTATGAGAAACCTTGGCAGCACGGAGCTCGCTTACCGTACGGTGGTCCACCCTCTTCGGCTTCGCCTCCTTCATTCCATCCATCTGGTCTGCCATCTGCATCATCATCTGGATAGGATCCGGAGCTGCCTGCATCGCTTCAACCTTGCGAGCCATCTGGAGTTCGGCAGGAGTGATTCCTACATAACGGCAGATGTATTCATCAGAAACCGAGGCAGAACCCAGAAGCTGGGTCACGGTATTGCGTGCCTTGCTCAGATAAAGACGGTCGAAAAGCTGCTTGTGCTTCTCCACACCCTCCTGGGCACGACCTTTCAACTTATCTACTGCCAGCATTCCGTAGGCAATAGGATCTGTAGCCATCGCATAGACACTGGTGCGGACATCATCATTATCGTATGGCACACCCAAAGTATAGAGTTTGCCGGTAATCTTCTCGTTAGCCAACTCTTCTGCATAGTTCTCTACTCTCGCTATTTCATCTGCAGAATAAGGCTTGTTCATCTGCTTGGCATCGAGACCCAGTTCTCGGGCGATTCCCATCTTCACGGTCAGCGCCTTCACTTTCAGCGACTGTTCCGTAGATGCCTTCTTTTCGTAAGACTGGATGGCATCGCTCAACTGCTTATAGGTCTGTCGCAGTTCACTTTCCTTGAAAGGAGGAGTGAGATAGCTCTGGGTCTGGGCATAGGTGCGGCGCTTGGCAATCATCGCCTCGCCCACATTGCCGATGGTATATATATAAAGATGTGGAACCACACCAATCAATCGGTCACTCCAGTCGTTGCTGCCGAGTGCCACCTGCTTTCTCGGGGTATATTCCAGCGAACCGTGGGTTCCGAAATGGATGAGTGCATCGGCACTAAAACCATAACGTGCCCAGAGATAAGAGGCAACATAGGTGTAAGGAGGTGCCTGGTCGGTGCCATGCACAATCTTGAAGGAGTCGCCTCCCACGCCTGCCATCACCTGTGGAAGCAGGGCCACATTACCGAACTGCAATCTTGCCACCGCCAGCTTACCGTCATCGGTAGCCATATATTTGCCTGGGAAGGAACCATAGAGCTGGTTCATCTCCTTGATCATCTTCTTAGACAAAGCCTTCTGTGTCCATCCGGCAAACTGCTGGGCGGTAACCAGGGCAGGATGTCCAGACTGGAGGAACTGGGTATAAGCACCCTCGGCATAGGTTCCGAAGACGGCACCCTGAGCCTGGATCATCTTTGCCAGTTCCTGAGGATTGGCAGGCAACTTGCCTACATTGTATCCCTCATTCTTCAAGCGAACCAGGAGATTGTAGAGCGATGGAACCACTTCCATTCCCGAAGCGGTAAGTGCATTCTGACCCGGGCCCTTAAAGTAGAAGATGGCGATGCGCTTACTGCTGTTCTTCTTGTTCTTCAGATTCACATAGCCCTGCACGCTCTCTACGAAACTCTCCATTCTGTCTGGGATACCGTAAACCTCCTGCAAGCCCTCCTTGTTGATGCGCTGTCCGAAAACCACGTATGGACGGATGGCACCATCAATCTCCGGAGTCACGATACTCTGCGACATGAAACCGCCATTCATTCCCTGCTTGTCGTTCTCCCAATCGGTGGTCAAGCGGTTGATATTAAGAGGTGAGAACAATGGAATATTCTTCTGCTTCAGGAACTCAACGAAGTAATCGCCCAGTCTGCCATGCGCCATATTCACTACGGCATTCGCCTGGATACTGTCGGCATGATGACCGGCGATAAAGCTCTGCAGCTGGTTGATGCGATACACCATGAATCCCTTCTTTTCGAAAGCTTTTTCCATATCAGGAGCCGCACCCATAAAACCGGTAAGCAAGATGGTAGGAGCACCTTCTTTATATAAACCGTTCTTTGCCAGGAATGCATTGTACTCACGGATGCTGTTGAAACCCAGCTCATCGCCCTTCTCATCTTTCGGGTCAAAATGAGTCAGGAGATAGTTTGGTCGCTCATCCACACGTTCCGGTTCTGGAGCCATGAACTTCTTTCCGTCGATAAACTTGCGGATGTAAGCGAGCATACTGTGATAATTCTTCTTGCTGCCGTTCTCGATATACTGCATCAGATAATCTGCATCGAAGTTATCTACCGATACGATATTGTTGGCTGGGTTGGTAGCAGCATGAGTCAGGGTTGGCACCTTGTAGGAAGCCTCTTCCAACTGCTTGCGCTGGTTCTCGTCGATACGAAGACCCATACCATTCACGATAATCATATCGTAATCATCCAGATGATCGAAATCATCGGTTGTGATCTCACTCAGTTTAATCATCGCATTGTCGTTGGCATGCGAAATCTGTCCCAGCGCAATAGCCTGATAGTTGAGGAAAGCGATGCGGGTAGTACCCACCCAGGCAGAGTAAGCCTTCGCCAAACCTCCCAGAACAATCACGGCCAATAAGGCCAGGAAGATGTGTTTCTTTTTAATCTTTCTGATTTTTCCTAATCCTTTTTTCATATCTATTCCTTTTTTCGGGCTGCAAAGGTAAGGCTTATTTAGAAATTGTACAATACCGAGAAATTGTGATTTTCACATTTTTTATACTTAAAAATAGGTATCAGGTTAAACGCATTGATATAGTCAGTACTAATAAATAAGTAGTGTTTTCAGGACTTTTGCTTTCATTTTAGCCCTCAAAAAGAGGAATTATTCCGAAATATGCAGAAAGAGCGTAATCACCATTACGGCAATCACGCTCTTTCTACTTATAAACATAAAACATTACGAAGATGAAAGAAAAAACTTAGCAAACCTTCTTCTTCCGCTCACAATAGCGTTCGCATTGGGCGCAGATGTCATATCCCAGCATGGCACCCAAGATGAAATCCTCCTCCGGCGTAAGCTGGCACAACGGTTTGGTGATTATCATGCGGATAGCATCCAGACATTCCTTCTTACCAAAGAAGAGATTCAGACGGTCGTTGCCAACCGGCTGAATGATATAATCAATGTTCTGACGCTCTAATCTAGTTATGGCAAAAGACTCATATTTCTTGTTGAAGGTGTAGAGCACCAGGCGGCGCACGCCCTTCTTATATTCATATATATGATTCATCAGAACCTTCAAATCTACTGGTGTTGCGATTTCCTGCTGCATACTATCCGAATTTATCTGTTTTTAAGCCAAGAATCAGAGAATTCCATCATTCTCCAATTCTTGAAAAATATTTTTGTAAAATTATAACGCTGGCTTGATGTCCTCGAGCCAGGCATCGATACGCTCCTCTGTCTTGTCGTCCTCGTTCACCTCGTCGAGTGCGAGTCCCAGAAACTTGTCGCCATCAATTGCCTCACTGTCATCATAGGTGTATCCGTCTGTAGAAACACCAGGCAATACGGTAGCGCCAGCCTCAACGGCAGCATCGTAGAGTTCCTTCATGCCGCCACAGAATGTATCAGGGTAAGACTCGCTGTCGCCACAACCAAACAGGGCTACGGTCTTGCCAGCCAAGCCGGCACTCTTCAATGTCTTCACGCCATCATACCAATCATCCTGCATCTCGCCGGCACCCCAGGTAGAAGTACCGAGAAGAAGATTCTCATGACTTGTGATAGTAGCATCATCGATGTTAGCTACATCTACAGCTTCCACGCCCAACTTAGAGGCGATGGTTTCGGCAATCGACTGGCATGAGCCAGTGGAAGAGCCATAAATTACGATTGTTGTTTTCATTTGTCCTTAATCTCTTTTAGTTACATTATATTTTCGGGTGCAAAGATACGCCCTTTTCCCGTAATCTGCAATACCTAAAAATGATGGTTTCGCAGAAATACCTAAATATGGGGATAGATAAAAAGTTTTAGGACGATTCATCCTAAAACTTTCTTAAATCTTATACTTTTAGGATGATTGAGCCTAAAAAATCGTATCTTTGTACCTAAAATAAAAACATTAATACTTAATTTGATGAAAGATTTTGCAGCGATAGATTTCGAAACGGCCAACCAGCAGCGTACAAGCGTCTGCTCGGTGGGCATTGTGATTGTGAGGGATGGTGAGATTGCAGACAGCTTCTACAGCCTCATCAAGCCCGAGCCGGAGTACTACTCTTATTGGAACACCCGGGTTCACGGGTTAACCCTGGAAGACACGATGAATGCCGATGTCTTCCCGAAAGTCTGGGCAGAGATTGCGCCCAAGATAGAAGGTCTGCCCCTGGTAGCCCACAATGCCCCCTTCGATGAAGGATGCCTGAAGGCCGTATTCCAAATGTATCAGATGGAATATCCCGACTACGAATTCCACTGCACCTGCCGTGCCTCCCGAAAAAAGCTGGGCACTCTCCTCCCCAACCATCAGCTCCAGACCGTAGCCGCCTATTGCGGTTACGACCTCACCCAGCACCACAACGCCCTGGCAGATGCCGAAGCCTGTGCCTGGATAGCAAGAGAGCTGCTATAAATAACAGCCTATATCTTGCCGACAAAGTATAAAAAAGCATAATTTCGGCAGAATATAATATACTATATCTTGCCGCAATCGTTATTTTTTGTATTTTTGCACAAAATATCAAATACAAGAAAATAATAGGAAAGGAAGAAAATATGATTGTAGGAAGAAAAGAAGAAATAGCAGAACTTGATAAGCTGTACTATAGCGACCGCCCCGAATTCGTAGCAATATATGGACGTCGTCGAGTAGGAAAGACATTCCTTATCAAACAAGCACTGAAAGATCGTATCACCTTTCAGCATACAGGCGTGTCGCCTGTTGACCAAGATAACGACAGAAACAGACTGAAAACACAACTGGAAAGTTTCTATTATGCCCTTCTCAACCAAGGATTGGAAGGTTATAAGATGCCCAAGTCCTGGATGGAAGCGTTCTTCTTGCTCGAACAGTTGCTACAAGACCAAGACAATGGCGAACGACAAGTCATCTTTATCGACGAACTTCCGTGGATGGATACCCCTCGTTCCGGATTTCTTCCTGCCTTCGAGAACTTCTGGAATGGCTGGTGTAGTGGCAGGGACAATATCATGCTTGTGGTTTGCGGTAGTGCTACTTCCTGGATTCTCAGTAATCTATCAAGAAGCAAAGGAGGACTCTACGGACGCTTGACTGCAGAAATCAAGCTCTCACCCTTCACTCTGAAAGAATGCGAAGAGTATTTCGAGCATGCTAACATCCAAATGAGTCAATACGACATCCTGCAAAGCTATATGGTCTTTGGAGGAATACCTTATTATATGGGGTACTTCCAAAAAGGGTTAAGCTTCGAGCAAAATGTAGATAAGATTCTTTTTGGCAATAGACCTAGACTGAAAGATGAGTTTAACAGGCTTTTTGCTGCAATCTTCAACAATCCGGAAGATAGCAAAAAGGTAGTACGTTTATTGGCAACCCGCCATTCCGGTTTCACTCGTGAAGAAATCAGCCAAGACACAGGTCTCCCTCTGGGAGGAGGTTTGTCTAACACCCTTGCAGCTTTGGCTGAAAGTGATTTCATCACAAGCTATTCGCCATACGGGATGCCCAAAAGTACAACATACTATAAACTGATAGACAACTTCTGTCTCTTTTGGCAGAAATACGTCGAACCCCATGGAAAGGAGACCGGTTTTGTAAGCGACAACATGACTTCTGATGTATTAAAAGCATGGCATGGAGTGGCCTTCGAAGAAGTTTGCTGGCAACATTTCCAGCAAATCAAGCAGGCTCTTGGAGTTGCTGGCGTAAAAACCTCAATCTCTGCATGGAACGTGAAAGGAACAGAGGAGAAAGAAGGCACCCAAATTGACCTGCTGATCATCAGAAACGACAATGTAGTAAACTTATGCGAGATGAAATTTGCCAGTGCTCCTTATACCATCAGCAAGGAAGAGGAACAGCGCTTGCGCCATCGCATAGAATCCCTAAAAGCAACGCTTTCTCCCAAGCAGTCCATTCATCTCACGATGATTACAACCTATGGGGTGGCGTATGGCAAGCATAGCGGAATAGTTCAAAAGGAAGTTAAAATGGAGGATTTGTTTAAATAAAACAGACGTAGAATCCTGCTGGCAGTGATGCCATCAGGATTCTGCGTTATTATGCTCTAAAACGATACTGGCAAGGGCTTCTTCCTTAGCCTTTGCATTCTCCACGTCTCTTTTAGCTTGCGCTATTTTTTTAAGATAACGTGCAGCTTTTTCTAAATAGCTCTCGTCATTAGAAAGTACGCCCAAGCTATTATAAATATCAGTATTCAATTGCATCACATTCATTATCGAATCCTTTCTTTTAGCGATACATTGCGTAGAATTCCTGCACCTTATCATGGAGCATAGAAGCATAGAGAAGACCATTTTTCCATTCGTCAGGAATATGGCATATTCCAAATTTAGCACCCAGGATAGCTCCTGCTACTGCAGCATTTGTATCCGCATCTCCGCCTGACAAAACAATCTTCAGAATACCCTCCTTATACGAGGTTGCATGCCAATAAGCCCATAGGGCAGCCCCTAAAGTTCTGAGCGTATATCCCATACTCTTTTCATCATCCAGACACAAAGAATCCAGACCTTCATGATATGCCAAGTCAACAAATGGAACGATTCGTTCATCATATTGTTTGGCTATGCCAATCACATCTTCATAATCCAATATCCTGTCTTCAAAGACAAGAGCATGTATGATAGAAGAAACGATAACGCCTTCAAAGAGCAGTAAAATCAGAATAAAACAAAATCTCCTCTCTTGCAAAGACACAAGAGAGGAGAAAGAGTTTCATCCCAAATATTTCTCTATTTACCGCAAATCGATCGAATCCATCCAAAAAGTTCGTTCAAGGCGTAATCACCTGAGTGAGGACGATTCCAAGGCAGCTTGAAGTTAACATCCTTACCCTTGTTTTCAAGCTTGGTAGCCAAGTTGATAGGAATAGGGAACGCCGTGTCTCTGTCTATGGCTCCATGACGGATGTACCAATGAGGTGCAATGCAAGAACCTTCTTCATCCATCATGCACATCGGATTGAGCAACCTTACATTCTCTTCTATTTCCTTGCCAAGAACAGCTTTGGAATTTCCTGTGGCTTTTACCAACGAATAGGTGGTAAAGTTTACAGAGCTACCCTTGCTATTGCCAAACTCCTCATTTTCTCCACTGGCCTTACTTCCTGCTACTCCTTTACTATCGAAAGCCGGCACACCTTTTAGGGCTGTCTTACTTGCCACATAAGAAAGATACTTATCCAAGTCAAGACCAGTGATGTATTCTCCCTTTGACTTATTTCTCATTGGCATCATCTTAGGACCATCTTTTGGCACATCCATTGGAAACTTCATTTCTCCCTGCTTCTTGCCACCATTCATAGGAGCAATGAACTTCATGCCTGAAGAGAATGAAAATCCAATACTATCTGGTATATCAGCACCATAATCCTTTGCATCCTGAGCACTTGTCATCAAAAGCTGCTTGATATAATCACGATAGTTGTCTGCGTTCAAATCACTTCCATCCTTTTTCTTTAGTCCCAAACTATTGATGTAAGCAGGAAATTGTGCAGCCAACTCCTTAGAAACAGCAACTTGCTCGCTCGTTACAGGTCGAATCTTTTCATCCACACCTCCATACAACCACTCATACGCCATATCCGCATGGTCAAGATCGATGATAGGGCAAAAACAAACTGCCGCAAAAACATCGTCTCTTGTATCAGCTGCTCCCATGGCTTTGAGCATAGGCTCATAAGAAGGATTATTGCCGGTGGAACCCAATAAAGACGACATAGCTCCACCTGCACTTGTTCCATCGGTAATAATATGCTCGGCATCACCCAGCATATCCCTGTCAAAGAAACGCAGATAGCGAACTGCCGCTTTCAAATCAAGCAGTCCCTTAGGAGCACGACCCGTATAAACTGTCTTTCCCTTCTGTACAATCATAGAGTTTCTACCTCTTGCACCAGGTATAGCTACAACATAGCCTTCTGCCAAAGCTCTACCTGATGCATCACCCTCATCTATCATCCTTGGAGCAGCTGCCATATAGCCACCCACATAATTGGGCATAAAGATAGGAGTGGATTGCGTTGCACCCTCAGGAACAAACACATTCATGTACTGATACGTAGAATCCTCTACATGAGTAACATAATACAAATTTGTGTAAGCAGTATAGTTGACCTTCTTCCCATTAGGAAGGGTAACAGACCCCGCCACGCCTTTCGAAGCATCAAACACCAACTTTGGTGTAGGCTTCTTCGCTGCCTGGGCACATACACAAAGTACCAAGACCAGCGATGCTACGAAAAACTTCTTCATTGTTACTTGATATATTTGAACGATGCAAAGTTACTTCAAATCCTGAAGAAACAGAACAATTAGCAGTGAAAAATTACGATTTTAATAAATAATAACACTAGTATCCCGTTAAAACGAGACCGACGATTATCAAATAAGTTATTAATACTCAAAAGTTTAATTTTATTAAACATTCCCAGTTTTTGACATTTGTGTCATTTTTCGGGAATGAACACACGAAAAGCCATTGACATCTTACTTTCTGGGGCTTACGTTACGAGATTTTGAATGCAAAAGCCCACAAAGGAGCCGATTTATTCCCGATTTTTGTCATTAATGACACTTTTCGGGAACGACTATGATTATAAAAAGAGATTATTATTTACAGCAACTCATATCGAGCAAGTCTAACAATCTCATAAAGATTGTAACTGGAATTAGATAGTGATAAGAAGAAAGCTGCATACCTCCGCTCTTTACACGAAACAGTGTATCTCAAAGATATAATAGAGAGAAACAACTTGAAAAACAGCGAAGAATTCATGGAGTTGATGCGTGTGATGGCTTCATGTATAGGCTCTCCATGTAATCCTAGCAAGTTGGAAAATACATTCAAAAGTGTAAAGAATGAAACCCTTGACAGAAAAACCATATCCAAATATCTTTCCTACATGGAAGATGCTTTTCTTATAGAGAAGTCAATGCGATATAACATAAAGGGCAGAAAATATATAGGTACACTTTCGAAATACTATTTTCAAGACATCGGATTACGCAATGCCTTACTGAATTTTAGACAAGTGGAAGAGAATCATATCATGGAAAACGTCATATATAATGAGCTTCGTTTACGAGGCTTTTGCGTTGATGTGGGTATGGTAGAGGCAAGGACTGCAAAAGAACGCAAACAACTGGAAGTGGATTTCGTTGCAAATATGGCAGACCGTAGATATTATATCCAATCAGCATTTGCAATGCCTGATGATGCAAAAAGAGAGCAAGAATGCGCTTCATTAAAAAGAATCGACGATTCCTTTAAGAAGATAATCATAATGCGCGATGACATAAAACCATATCATGACAACAATGGCTTTTATATTGTCGGGTTAATGGATTTCTTGCTAAAGCCAGATTTGATGGAACAATTATAGAAATCGGAGAAAGAATCCATTCGTCATGAGTGGACTCTTTCTTTTGAAAATCATAGCTTACCTATTATTACATGGTTGGGTACCTTACATTCCCCAACTTTTTGTGGAATGTTTCCACATACTTTCCTCATTTTCCACACTATCTACTTTTGACACAAAAAAAACATAAACGTCTGATAATCAACGCATATTATTTTCTCGCTTCTTTTTGGCACACAGATTGTGACTATGAATAGCGGGTTCGATAATGAATCCACAAAGAAAGAAAGTAAGTAACATTAATATAGTAACAATTTTAAAAAGATAAGATTATGAAGAAGTTTATGTTTGCAGCTATCGCAGCTATGGTAATGGTTTCAGTAAGCAACGTTTTTGCATCAAGCAGAATGGTAAGTAACGCAGAGGTAGCACCAGTTGATACCGTAGCTCCAGAAGCACCTTCAGATACATTGGCAACAGGTACTCCTATCCAGCCACAAGCAGATGTTGAGGATTCTACACAGCAGGAGAATGCTACAGAGGCTACAACAGAGAATGCTACAGAGCAGCAGACAACTGCCGAGTAAAAGATAAAGAACAGTTCATTTTGCAGCGTTATTCATATATAGGATTTAGTTTTTAAAGGTAATTAGACTTATTCAGGTTACAATAGATATTGCATAGATAGAAATTACAAGGTAGAATTTTAGGTCCGGTTTTTGAAAAGTGAATCCTGCTGGCAGTGATGCCGGCAGGATTCTACGCTTAATAGCCTCTGTTAAACTCATCAAGTATCTGACGAAGATTATCATCAAGCACATTATTATATACACAACGAGCCAGTTCTTCCGGTATTTCCATCCCTTTGGTTGCAACAGCTATTCCTCCAGCCATGCACGCCATGGTATCAGCATCCCCCCCAAGCGAGATTGCATTACGGATAGCCGAAGTATAACTATCTGCTTCTAGATATGAGATGATAGATTCAGGAACACTTGTCTGGCAAGTATCCGTAAATCCATAATCTGGACGAATTTCAGCAAGAGTACGATGGAGATTATAACCTTCGAAATGAGCCTCAACATAATCGCATATTTGCTTCTTGTCTTTTCCCTGACGAGCCAGGAAGATACAAGCAGCAATAGCCTGCGCACCCTTTATTCCCTCAGGATGGTTATGAGTCACCTCTGCAGAAATCTTAGCAAGTAGCAAAGCCTCATCCAATGATTTGGCATAAAAGCCACATGGACTTACTCGCATGGCAGAACCGTTACCATAGCTGTTGTAAGGTTCCGTTTTCCTACTAATAATCCACCGTAAAAACTTCTGCCCATAGCCGGCAAACATATACTTCCGTCCCAATTCTTTCATGCACTCCACGAGCTTCTCGTGGCTATGTTCCGGATCAATCGTCAGCCATTTTGCTACAGCCAAGGTCATAACCGTATCATCCGTAAAACGAGGCTCTTTGTATATATCGAAGTCCCCATGCTTTACCGGATGAAATTCATACGCAGCTCCGCAGCAATCGCCTGCGATTGCTCCAATGATACCAGTTGTAGGAAAGGGCAACTCTGCCCTCCCCTTTGTCTCCTGCATCACCTCTTGTTTCCCTTTTTTACGAAGAAGTGCACTCCGTAAATCCGTTATTTTCTTTAGTAACATCATAATTGTAAATTCCTTTTAGCTTTAACACATGCGAACGAGCGCCATGAAAGTTTGCCTTCAAATGTCCGAATGCTATCTATTGGTGCAAAGATAAACAAAAAGCACATCTCCCACAAGAGATTTCGATTTTTTATATGTTTTTTAAGGAGGAGTGGTTACCTTATAGGATTCTATCCAACAGAATGAGATTTACATAGATATATCCTCTTTCTCCTCCAATTCAAGGGCATTATATCATATTGTTTGGTATAGTCGCCAAGAGCCATTACATTATAGGTATGCCGGCCAATTCCCATGCCTCCATTCATCATCCATTCCTTAAACCTTCTGGCAATATCAAGAATATCTACCTTTTGACAAGCCACAAAGGAATCTAAGATGCATAGCATCATGTCGGTATCATCAGTCCAGTCGCCTCTTTGCCAACGACGACGATGATCATCCTGCACGATTTGTGAATAGTCCTCTATCCCATTAGGATAGAAACGATCCACCTCTTGCTTGGACATAAACTCCGTGCTCAGTCCCAAGGCATCTCCTACAGCTTGCCCGAAGATTGTGCCGAGGAATCGTTCTTTTATAGTTTCATTTTCCATATTTTTTTCATTAATACAACCAACCAATCGTAAAGTCATCCATATCTGGCAATAGTGCTGTACCGATTACACAACTTCACTTTTTTAACGGTAACACTCCCTTTTATGCTCCTTCAGATACAACTATATGTTCTGTGGAAACCATGATGCGGCTGAGGAAGCAGCCATCATGTACACTATGATAGGAAGCTGCAAGCTGACTGGTGTTGACTTCCGAAAATGGACAACCTACTTCTTGACTCATATACATGAGTATGATAATTATTATTCGAAAGATTTGGCAGACTTCCTGCCACTGAAGCTAAGAGATATTCTCTAAGTTATCACGATCTGTAAAGTGATATAACGTTGTAATATGATGCTATTCAAGGATCTTTTTAAATTCCTCCCAATTATTTCGTTTACTCATAATTTATGTTCTGTATTATTCTATCAAAAAAAGTTCTAATTCCTGTGGCTTGTTAACCTCTACTTTTGCCTCCGCATCTGGTTTATCTCCATAAGGATAAATACCGTCCACGTATGCCTTGATCAAAAAGGCATGAGACAAGGGTTTGCTTGGGTCATCCACATCACAGTTGGTATTATAATCCAACAAGATAATGATTTTCGTTTTACTTGCCTCCTTCAATCGTTCAATGATTGTTGGCACTTTATTCTCCAACATCCATTGGTAGGTTGGAATATATATCTGCTTTCTAGCTTCTATGTATCCAAGAAGTTCCTTGCCATTTACTCCCTTGCGATGTCCCAACGGCTTTCCAAACTTGCGTACAGTTCGCTTGATATTCTTCATCGTGTCATTCTGGAACATCTGCACATCTACATCTGCTCCTTCAAACACTTTCAATCCCTGCCAAATAGCCTCTACGCATGTGGCTGTCACTCCATTGCTGAATGGAACAGGTATTCCACCATGCGGATAGAATGGACTTAATTTGATTAAGCTATCATTAGCATGGCTAGTTACATCCGCAATGATGGCATCGGGATGTTTCTTTAATATGTTTTCGTATTTTTTACGTTTAGATTCTATTAATATCATAATTATCGAAATATTTTTATAACAACTTAAAATATTTTATCTCCAAACCGAGAAATTAATTCTTGTTTAAGATCATATGGGAAACTACACATAGAAAAGGCATAGTCTCCGATACTTGTCACACTATCCGGAATGACAACTTCTGTCAAAGATTCACACCTAGAAAAGGCAAATTTTCCAATACTTGTAACGCTATTTGGAATGACAACTTC
>ERZ1023897.75-NODE-75-length-41428-cov-25.246924_pt1 | contig 41428 bp, 29 predicted proteins | sample MGYA00380399_ERZ1023897 | MGnify/ENA primary metagenome ERZ1023897 (study PRJEB33179, sample SAMN07448995) | human gut metagenome | biome: Human-gut; feature: Human associated habitat; material: Faeces | host: Homo sapiens | place: India: Bhopal | collected... | reverse complement strand
GCGGGGCACGCCTTGGCCGCGCCCGCCGGGACGCCGTCCGCCTCACCAGCGGCACGCCCACTCTGCCAGTGCGGTGGCTTTCTAAGGGTGTCGCCGTTGCGTCTCTGTGCTGTCCCAGTCCGTTTCCCCAACCGTCTCATAATCATTAGTTGGGGCTCCACCCTTTGATGTTCAGTCGCTTACGGAATGCTGCTAGTCAAATCTGACTGGCAGCATTTTGCTGTTTCCTGTCTTTCACACGTTTACTGATCACGCCTTAATTAACTTTGTATCCACGTTTACATACACGTTTCCTTACGTGCAGCCTCTCTGTCTTACTATCAACTCTATAGGCTATGTACGCTTGCCGATGTATATAAATTGCATGCAAATTATTCACCCATAAATAATTAATGCTATGTTGAAAATCTCTAAGGACGGAGTCTCCGTCATAGCTGTGCTTGACAGGCGCAGAGCAAAGAAATCAGGTGTGTTCCCAGTCAAGATTGAGGTTGTTTACAACCGTATCCAAAAGTACTACCCAACAGGAGTCGATCTCCCTGCCTCAGAGTGGAAACGGATATCCTACTCTAAGCGCATGCCCGATTGCCACGCTGACATCATCACGAAATTCAATCAGATAAGCGCCGAAGTTGAAGCTTTACTTGAGAAAGGTGCGTTTTCATTTGAGACTTTGGAGGCCAGATTAGGTAAACCCGTTGACAAGACGTTAAACGCAGCGCTCGAGTCAATGATGGACAAATTTCAAGCTGAGGGGAGGATAAACTCCTACTATCGCTGCCTTACGACTCTGAAAAATGTAGAACGGTTCGCCGGTAAGGAAATCTTGTTCAGTAAGTTGTCTGTTTCATGGTTTAACGCTTTCGAGAGTTTCCTCAAGAAAGAGAACAAGGCGATGACCACAATCTGCATCTACATGAAAACCCTCCGTTGTGTTATGAACGATGCCGCGGCCGCTGGCTTGGTCAAGGAATCAATGTTTCCGTTCGGCCGTGGCAAGTACATAATTCCCAAAGGCAGTTCCAGAAGCCTCGCCCTCTCGTACGATCATATTCGTAAAATAGTCGCCTACAAAGGCACCGCGTCCAGGGAGCGCTACCGCGACCTATGGCTCTTCTCCTACCTTTGCAACGGCATCAATTTCCGCGACATGCTATTCCTTAAATATAAGAATATAATAGACGGTGAGATTTGTTTCCTTCGCTCCAAGACTGCTCGTGCCTATGGCGGATCAAAGATTATCCGTGCCGTGATCACTCCTGAGATGATGGACATTCTCCGCCGCTGGGGCAATCCATACGACGGCAATCCTGAAACCCTCCTGTTTGACTATGCCGAAGGTGCCACCGACATGCTTTCCATCTCCAACACCGTCCGTAAAGTCATCAGCATGTGCAACAACGCCTTGAAGAAAATAGCCGAGGAGTTGGGAATACCACCGTTCACAACCTATTCAGCCAGACACAGTTTCGCCACAGTTCTCCTTCGTCAGGGCGTGGATCTCACATTTATCTCGGAATCTCTCGGCCACTCCAGTCTCTTGGTCACCGAGCACTATCTTGGCGGTTCAGACCGTCTGGACAGAATGCGCAACGCCCGTCTCCTGACCAATTTCTAGAATATCTCATTCTTGCCTCGCTGAGCCAAACAAGTCTAACCCTTACATAAACATAATGATTGAGGCCGTTGGCTTCTCCGCCACCGGCCTCTTTTTTTGCAGTCGCTCGTTGATTGGAATGCCGAGAACCACCATTCCCTTGTTTGGTAGTCTGCCGCGTTTTGTTCCAGACAACCTGTTATTATACTAAGATATTCCAGACTCCATTACGCTTCGCGCCGTCTCTCTGGATTATCCCTTTGCTTTTAAGGCTTGACAGGATGCGCTCGGCTTGTCTGGGTTTCAGTCCTATCTTATCCGATAATTTGACCGCCGTGATCCGCCTGTCTGCCCTTATGAACCCTAACGCTTGAATCTCACTCTCGCTGAGGTTGTACTCAGCACCGATTTCATAGAGAGATTTCCCTTGGTGCTCCATGAGAGTGTCAAGTATCTCTTGAAGCATAAAATCAATGAATGGCTGGCAGTCCCCCTTTGACGAACTTTGGGATATTGCCTGATAATAGTCATGCTGGTGCGAATAGACCATATTCTCAACCGGAAGGTGTTCGAATATCGGGTTTATCTTCCCGAGAATGAGTGATTGCCATAGTCTCCCAGTCCTGCCGTTGCCGTCCGAGAATGGGTGGATGAATTCAAACTCATAATGGAATACACAACTTCGTATAAGTAGATGATCGGACGATGACCGCAGCCACTCGAACAAATCATCCATCAAATCCTTTACCCTTTCAGCCGGCGGTGCGATGTGTATGATATTCGTTCCATCAAAGACTCCCACACCATTTTTCCTGAATATTCCGGCATCATCAAGCAGGCCGCACATCATTGTATAATGAGCCTTTAGAAGATCCTCTATCGAAAATGGGTTGAGTGTGTTGTATAATTCGTATGTTTTGAGAGCGTTCTTTACTTCAAGAATCTGCCTTTGCGGGGCGATTACTGTTTTCCCCTCCAGGATAGCTGTCACATCGCCTTCCGAAAGAGTATTGCCTTCAATCGCCAATGAAGAATGCACCGTCTTCACGCGATTCGCTTTTCGCAACCTTAACGAATCACTTTGCTCCATTCGTATCGAATAGCGCTCTATTTGTGCGGAGATCTCCGCTATGAGATTGATGGCTTTTGCGGAGACTGTGAAAGGTGGAGTGTACATTTGTTCCCGTGTTATTCCGTCATTTATTCCGTCATCCACTTCATCGGTCATGGCGTCCGTTATGATAGACGTCTATTTATCAGTCGGTCTCTGGCTACTGCACCGCACAGAGCCTACCGAAGTGTTGAAGAGCCTGACACCTCCAAAGGTAGTGAATAATTCCGTCATTTCCGCATGCAAAGTGCATGTCGGAGGCGGGTTTTGCTTATGAATATGTCCGTTCCGGAAGCTTGTGACGTGGATTCCCGTGAGAAATGGGATGTCACTCTTAGTAATAAATATGTTTTACGGCACCCACCAAGGTGGTACTCCATAACACAACGACAAATATATGGGTTTAATTTTTCATAAACAAGTTTTTTCGTCAAGAAATCGCAAAAAAAAAGCTCAAAAAACATTTATTACTAAGAGGAACAATGAGAGCAAAATAGGGCAAAGATTGCCCGCTTATTTAAAAAAGACCATAAACAATAAAGTTATTTTATTCTTTTATTTTATTTTTTTGTTATGAACAAAAAGTTGATCAATTCTTTCCTGCTTGGAGCCTCATTGGTTCTGTCTGCAGGTGCTTTCGTATCCTGTCAGGATTATGAAAGCGACATCAACGACCTTACCGATCGCGTGAGTGCGGTCGAGAAGGTGTCTAAGGAATTGCAGGCCCTTATTCAGAAGGGATCTGTGATCACTAATGTGGAGTCCACCGCAACGGGTGTCAGAGTGACATTGAGCGATGGCAGCACATTCGATCTCACCAATGGTACCAATGGCAAGGATGGTAAAAACGGTGCCGATGGCAAGGATGGCAAGCCGGGAAGTGTGGTAACAATCGGTTCGGATGGTTACTGGTACATTGATGGTGTCAAGACCGACTACAAGGCTCAGGGTAAAGACGGCAAGGACGGCAAAGACGGTGTTGCCGGCAAGGACGGCAAAGATGGCAAAGACGGTGTTGACGGCAAGGATGGCAAAGACGGCAAGGACGCCACTGGCATCTATTACTATCCTGGCACCGAGGGCGCTGAGAACGGTTTCTGGGTAAAGGTTACCGTTGTCGGTGGCAATGAGACCAAGGAAGTGACCACATTGAGGTGGGCTCCAAAGGAGGAAGACCGCATTGGCGTTGTCTGGACTGACGGCCAGCTTAAGCTGACTAACGTAAAGGGTTATGATGGTACTCTTGTGATTGACCTTAACGCCGATCTCAAGGCTCTCGTCTTTAAGCCTGAGATGGTTCTCGACGGTCAGAACGCGATGGAGTACATCTACATTCCTTATCAGCCTGTGACTGTAAGAGGCGAAGCTGTAAGTGAAAAGCACGCTCATATGCGTCACACCGCTGACGGTTGGGAGAATGTCGAGAACACCTACACTGTAAAAGCTACAACAAGCCATAGTGGGGTTGCCTACCTTAACCCTACCTATGACAAGCTTTACAGCCTTGACCCTTCAAATGCGATTGTGTCTGAATACACACAGAAAAACCTTGGGACAGTGTCTCAGGATCCTGATTTCGTGAAGACAAGAGCTGCAAGCGTTCCTAACTACGCTTCAAATCCAGCCGCGGCTGCCCCTAAGGCTACATTCCTTGATGTGAAGGACGGTATTATGCACGTCGGCATCACAATGAAAGGTCAGTTGGTAAAGACTCAGGAAGAGGCCAATCCTTATCAGGCATTCTCATTCTACAATCACAAAGCTGACAAGAGCAAGATCACTGATCTCGCCGTCACCGCTCCTTTGGGAGAGGGCAAAGAGACAATCACCTCAACGTGGGCTTCTGTCTATGCTTCTCAGATGGTGTTCGAGAGCCTCTCATACACAGACTTCGCAAAGCAGTACACTTATGTTGACCCAGAGCACAATTACACCTCTTGGTCTTATGTGAACGGCAAGTTCGTTCAGAAGATCAACGAAAAGGGTAGGCTTCTTGGTGAAGGTACTGATGCTCACAAGACTCCTGTAGAGGGTGGTATGCATCTTTATCATAGTGTACACGACGCAGCGCAGATGGTAGCGACCCTTGAGCTTGCGTACGACAGCGAGACTGGTCTCAACCTTAACAAGCTTGTTGACGCTGACGTTATCTACAACTCTTGCCGCTCTTGGAACGATAACAACATCAAGACCCGCACCGAGGCTCAGCTTAAGGAGCTTGGTATGAAGTTCAATTTTGTTCAGGTTCCGTTCGCTGTAGGTGAGAATGGCACCGAGCAGACCCAGAACCATAGCATTCTCGACAAGAGGGCTGATGGCACTTACATCGTTGCCTGTGGCGTCAAGTCCAACAGTGACACCAATCCTGTGGCTTGCGAGCCGGATCCAAGCAAGGTGGGTAAGAACGCTCCGAAGTCTATCGTCGGCAGGACTCCGCTCATCCGAGTTGAACTTAAGGACACTGTCAACAACAAGATCGTCGAGGAAGGTTACATCAAGTTCATCATCGTTGAGCCAGAGAGACCTATCATCACAAAGACATTCGATCTTGGTTACTTCTACTACAAGTGCACCGATCAGTTCCAGACCGCTACCTGGCACGCCATTGAGCAGAAGGTTCTTGACGAGGGTGTTGATATGGGCAAGGAGACATTCAACCTGCTCTATGAGGCTGTGAAACTCCCTACTGATTCTGACGATCCTAATAGCCCTGAGAGCGAGTTCGCTCAGTGGGAGCCGACCGGAAAGACGGACATCTATGGCCAGCCGACTTTCAAGCTCACCAACAAGCCTGTAGGTAAGATCTATGAGCTCAAGGATCCTGATCACGAGACTACAAACGTAATCAGAATTGACCTGACCCGCAATGACTTCATTAACTGTGTTACCGATAAGACTTACCCTGTCGTAGAGGAACTCAGGTACATCAAGTTCATCCCGAGAAAGGGTCTGGGCAACACCAACTTCAACCGTGAGCCTGTATATCTCCCTGTAAAGGTTACCTTCGCTTATCCTAAGGCTGTGATGGCCAACAAGATTCCTAAGTACTGGTACGCTGACAACAGCTTCAACCCTGCCAACGATGTTCTTGCCAAGGATCAGCTTAGAAACATCCACGGTAATGTCGAGGCTCCAGGCAACGAGGTTGACATCAAGGAGGCGAACTGCGACTTCAATGTTTACCTTGACGAGCGCTTCGCAAAGACAACCATCGGACATTCATTTGGCAATGACTGGTCATCTGATTTCGTATTCGGTGTAAAGGACAACGCTCCTACTATCTCAATACAGCCTGATGCGTTCACTCCATCAATGGCTTGGAATGTTCCGGCTAACTTCCCTACATTCAAACAGAGTGAGCTTCGCTATGTCTATTACTTCACCCTTGCCAACAATGGTAAGAGCGTCAAGGGCGCGAGCGGTAAGACATATAAGCTTTCTGTTGCCAATACAGTTGCCAACACTAAGATCGCTGAGAAAGAAGCAGCAGTCGTTTCTCTCTACACTGACAATGTCAAGTACGAGTACAAGAACACTGTCCTGAAGGCTGGCAATGACACGATCGCAAAGATTGAGTACTTAGCTAAGGGTACTGAGTTCGGTGAGGAAGCCTCACGTGATTACGAGGCAAGGCTCGTGATTCCAAGCAACTCTGAGGCTGCGAAGGATCTGATCAACCTCCCTGAGGGCAAGAAGTCTTTGTCTATCAATGATGCTGAATCAGTTGCCAAGTTCTTCAAGGAGACATTTGATGTCAACCTCGGCGTGGCTGTATTCAATAAGTGCGGTGCTTATATGCCGCTGAAGGACAACACCTTCAATGTTGAGCTCCTGAAGCCGGTTTATGTTGAGGCTAAGGGTCCTGCTGTATTCACTGACGCTGTTGATAACGGAACAACGATTTCCCTCTTCGACCTTGTTGAGTTCTATGATTGGAGATCTATCGGTACCGCAAGCGACTATGTATTCAGGACTCATAGGACGACTGACCTCTACAAGTACTACAATGTTGATCTCATCACTGTTAATCCAGAAGAAATCAAGACTGACCTTTCAGGTGAGTTCAAGACTCTCAAGGAGTACAGTAACGGTGTTGAGTTCCAGGTTCTTGACGGAACAATGACCCGTATTGACAATGGTCACGTTGTCCCTGCCGGCCATACTTCCAAGCCAAAGAATGACGCTTACAACTACGATTTCCTGAGGTATAAGAACAATACCGCAACTGTTGTCAGCTTCAAGGTTCAGATTCCTGTCAGAATCCACCACAAGTGGAGCCAGAAAGACCTTGTTGTTTGGGTTGAAGGTACTGTTAACAGGACTGAAGGCAATTAGTTCATAATTGATTAATCTATCGATTTCCCCGGTTTGCGAAAACGAGCCGGGGATTTTTTCTTCAATGAACTTGACCATCATATTAATAATACACTGAAAGTGCTGATGATGAGAAAGATAGTTTTGATTTGTCTGTTTATGCTTACCTATGCGTCTGGTGCGTTTGCGGTCACACACGAGAATGACCGACGGGATATTCTTCCCATTAGTTCCGTCTCCGGGACGTTCAGTCCCGAATGGAATGTCCGGATTCTTGGTGGAGGAGCCTTTTCGTTGGGAGAGGCTGATTTTGCCGACCTCCTCTCGCCCTCGGCTCAAGTGTCTGTCGGTTATAGGTTCAGCCGCTTGCTTGGCGCAAGGGTCGCCTTCAATGGCTGGCAGGCCAGGAACCGGTACAACTACCCTCGTTTCGACTACACCTGGAACTATGTGCGGTCCAGTGCGGAGATTGTCTTGGATGTCACGTCTGTCCTTGCCGGCTGGCGTGAGGGTCGCCTTGTCAGCGTGAACCTCTTTGCCGGAGGAGGGACGGCGGTGGGTTTCAGGAATATAGAAGCCAACCGTGCGCGCAGGAACAATCCGGATTTCCAAGGTTTGGAGAAGTTATGGGCTGGAACAAGATTCTTCTGGGCGGCTCGTGGAGGCCTTGAGCTTGACCTCCGGCTTGCCCGCCGCCTGTCCATTTGCCTGGAGGCGGACGCTGGAATATTCCCGGATGACTTCAATTCAAAGGTTGGTAAGGATGACGGCTTCGACTGGCAGTTTAATTGTCTTGTCGGATTGAAATTCGCCCTTGGAAGATGAAAGGCGGAAATTCTGGGCCTTCGTTCAAGTCCAACTGATGGAGAATATGCTGATTATTCAGGCTCGTCTCATAAGAAATGTTAAATATTAATGGATACTATGTCAATTAATCTACAATGAATACGATGAAGAAATATTTCAAGGTGTGCGCTATGCTTGCCGCCACGGCGCTCCTCGCTCTGTCATCGCTGATGTCGTGCTCGGACTATCAGGATGAGATCAACAATCTCGGAAAACTATACGAGGAACACGAGCAACGCCTCAAGAAACTGGAGGATCTGACCGAGAATTTCGGTAAACAACTCCAGAGTCTGGCCTCTTTGGTCAACGCTCTGGAGGGAGGTGACTATATCAAGTCTGTCGTACCGATTGAGGATGGTTACACAATTTATTTCAACAAACAGGAACCGATAACAATCACCAATGGCAAAGATGGCCGGAATGGACTTGACGGAAAGACTCCGGACATCTCGATCAGGCAGGATTCTGACGGATGCTACTATTGGACGCTGAATGGCGAGTGGCTTTTGTCCGGAGGACAGAAAGTCCGTGCCAACGGGAAGGATGGAGCAAAAGGCGAAGACGGTGAGAAAGGCGACAAAGGTGATAAAGGCGACAAGGGTGATTCCGGCAGTGCGAGCGGGGCTCCGATGCTTCGCATCAATTCCTCCACGAATGAATGGGAGGTCTCCGCGGACGGCGGCAAGACTTGGACTACCACGGGAACCAAAGCGACAGGGCCGCAAGGAGAGAAGGGAGATAAAGGCGATACGGGAGACAAAGGAGATAAGGGTGACAAGGGCGATAAAGGTGATAAGGGCGACAAGGGCGATGCCGGCAGTTCCGGTGGCTCCGGCTTGTTCTCCGGCGTTAAACTCTCGGATGACGGAAAGACCTTGATACTCACAATGTCAGATGGCACAGTCTATAATATTCCTATTGCCGTGAATGAACCAGAGCCGGAAGAAAAGTACGTCTGGGTGGGAGGTAACTTGGTTGACTCCAACAATGCGTCCAGTGTCGGAGGTGTTTGGCTTAAGAAGGGAAAGGTCTCGTATGACTTTGAGTCGAAAGTCCTTACGCTTCAAGGAGTGGAGATCGAGACTACCCTTGACAACGTCGGCATCAAATCGGAGGTGGACGGCTTGACAGTCAATGTCATCGGAACCTGCTCGATCAAATCCTCATCTTCTGCCATCAACGCGCTTGCTGACATAAGGATAACCGGCAGTGGAACTCTTAGTCTGGTGGGGACAGTCGGGATAATGTTGCAGCCGGCATCATCGGTCACAATATCGGATGCTGATGTCAGAGTGAAAGGCAAATGGGGAATCACCAGCCCTCAGGGAGGCGATGGCTACCTGAGGGTCGAGGGAACGAGGACATATCTTGCCGTGGAAGGCACTTCCGGCTCTATCGCCGAGATTGAAGGTTTAGGATTGGACGGATGTAAGATCACCGTGCCTGAGAATGCGGTCTTCGACGATTATTATGGTTCTGTCGTTGTGGATGGTGAGGTCGTGAAGTCGCTTGTGGAGATCAAGAGTGTGTATGATCTTTCCATTGGGGGCGAGAAAGTTTCCGCTGACAATGCCGCCAGTGTCACAGGAGCGTGGCTGAGAGGAGGCGGTGTCTCCTATGATGTGGCTTCCAATACCCTTACGCTGACCAATGCCGAGATTGTCTCCTCCACGACCGGAATCGTGTCTTCCATTGAGAATCTCAAAATCCGCGTGAGCGGTAAATGTGACATCAGCTCGGCCGGCTCCGCAATAGAGTCAGCCGGTTCTTTGAATATTCTTGGAGCGGGAACCCTGAACCTGAACAGTGATTCCGGCAGCGGAGTGGCTCTCGCCGAGAATGGATCAAGACTCACAATCAGCGGCTGTAAGGTAAACGCAGTCGGCGCCAAAGGTCTGTCTGGCCTCGCTGACGGCCTGTCTTATCTCTCGGTGACCGGTGCGGACACGGAAGTCACGGCCTCTGGTGCGCTGGGGGCGGTGGTGAATTTTGACGCATTGACTCTTGACGGCTGCGTCATCTCCGTTCCGGAGGGTGCGAAGTTCGATGCCGCCAACCGTGGAGTAGTCCAGAACGGCGGCATTGTCACATCGAAGGTAGTGATAGGAAAAGAGTCCACATACGATCTCTGGATAGGCGGTGTCAGGGTAACCGCTGAGAATTCCGCCAATATAACCGGAGCCTGGCACGGCGGTGGCTCGGTTTCCTACAGCGCGGCCAGCAACCTGCTGACATTGAACAATGCGACAATCAGGCTGACCGATGAGTCCACAATCGGGTTGGATTCTCGTATTGATGGACTGAAGATTCACGTCAGCGGCACGTGCTCCGTGGTCTCAAGGGCTCCGGCGATGTCGGTGTCCGGATTTGTCACGATAATCGGTGGCGGTGTGCTGAACTTGGAAAGTGAGGGGTGCGGATTGTCATTGTCCGCCACGGACTCAAGGTTTAATGTCGCCAAGGCTACAGTCAATGCCAAAGGTAAGTGGGGTATTGTCGGCGGAAAGGCCTACAATGCTTATCTGGAGCTATCCGATGCCGATGGAGTCCTGTCGGCGGAAGGCTCCGAAGGTTCAATAGTGGACATCGCAGGAATATCTCTGCCAGATGGCTGCGCCATCACGTCTCCTGACGGGGTGGTTTTCGATGCCGCTAAGAAAACGGTGGTGACGAACTCTGGTGAGATTGTCAAGGAGAGAGTGAGGATCGGCAAAAAGTAAAAGCCGGAACCTCTTGCAAGTCAAGCCATTTCATCTTGATCCATTTAACGGTCGGGTGAAGTGGCTTTCTCCGTTATTCCTCCTTCTGTGACCACGCCTCTTACCCTAAGGATTGTCTGGTAGGAGCAAGAGGAAACGGACACAGAGATGGATTTGTCAAAGTTCCCTGTCCCTATACGATTGGAAAATAACACCTTGATCTCGCCGCTCTCTCCCGGTTTTATTGGCTTTTCCGACCACTCCACCTGCGTGCAGGCGCAAGATACGATCACTTTTTGTATGACAATAGCCGCGTTGGAGTTGTTCCTATACTTGAATATGCAGGTTTGTGGACCGTCGCTTTCGGAAATCTTGCCGAAGTCGTGCACCTTGTTCTCGAACGTCAGCGTTTTTGCCACCACCACACTTTGACCTTGCGCTGTCGCGGTGGGATTGATTCCAACCGGCCGCGTTTGTGCCGCCAGCAGCAGAACTCCAGACAGAAGATATTCAATAACAGTTGTTGCTCTCATCTTTTAAGGTTATTTGCCCGGTCTCTTTCCGGCTATAGCTTCCTTTGATCGCCGCTGAGACTGCCGATGCGGTTGTGTCATTGGGGCACAGAAACTGACGTTCCACCGCCAAATACGTATGCAAAACGTATGTCGGCGGCAAAACCCTACCTATTAATATGTCTGTTCGGAATGCCTGCACAAGTGCATCTGGAAGAAAAAGCGGTGTCACTCGTAGTAATAAATGGATTCCACCCTCTTTTTTCTCATTTTCTGACTAAAAAATCTTGCTTATGAAAAATTAAACTCATATATTTGTCGTTGTGTTATTATGTGCCTACGAATGGGCACCTAAAAACATATTTATTACTACGAGTAACATGTTTAACTTTTTTATTAACTAATTATCCTTTATGAAACAATTTTTCAGATTGGTTTCGATGTTGGCCATTGCTGGGCTGACATTTGCGTACACCAGCTGTACTGATTATTCAGAGGATATCGACAAGACCAACAATCGCGTCGATAATCTGGAGACCAAGTTGGCTGATGTAGAGAAACAGGTAGCGTCTAACAAGACCGCTATTGAGGATCTTCAGAAGGCTAAGGCTGAGGCTGAGGCAGCCATCAAGGCCCTTCAGGAGACCGTTGCCACACTTGAGACTAAGGAGGATCACAAGAAGGACATTGATGCTCTTCAGTCTACTATCGATGGCCTTAAGAAAGACGTCCAGGCTATTGACACCAGAGTCAAGGCAATCGAGGACAAACTTCCTTCTTACGCCACTCTTGAGTATGTTAACGCCACATTTGCTACCAAGAAAGAGATGGCTGCCGCTAACGAGGAGATCGGTAAACTCGACGCTCGCCTTAAGATCGCTGAAGGTCAGCTTAAGACTCTCTCTGACAAGTATGATTCAGACCTTAAGATCTCTGAGATCATCACCAAGATCGACACCGCTCAGAAGGCTGCCGAGGCTGCCCAGAAGACCGCTTCCGAGGCTCTTGGTAAGGTTGACGCTCTTGTAGAGGCTCTTGGTGTCTATGCTACCAAGGGTGCTCTTGAGGCTAAGATCACGGCTCTTGAGAAGGCTGACAAAGATGCCGCCGCCGAGATTGAGAATCTTAAGAAGACAAAACTTAACATCTCTGACTTTGACAAGTACTTCGATGAGGCTATCGAGAAGGCTTGCAAGGAAGGCGGTGAGGTTTACGAGACCGTTTACAAGCCACTTGAGCAGAAGATCTCTGATGTTGACGCAAGGCTCACTACTGTAGCCAACGCTCTCAACGCCAGAATCAGCAAGCTTTGGGGTGTGTTCAACACTGAACTGAGAAGCCTTGTCTTCGTTCCTGGTCTTTATGTTGATGGTATCGAGGCTGTTGAGTATTGCTATGGTGACTTTGGTGCCGTTAAGTTTGTAGAGAATGAGTATGAGGGTACAACTGACGCTCAGAAGCCATTCGTTCTTGGTGGCGCTTGGGACTATGCGAATGAGAAGGCTGTTCGCGTGAACCCGGCTGTGCCTGTAGAGTATGAGATGAACCCTTCAAGCGCTGTTGTCACCGCTGACAACGCTCTTAAGGTTGTCGTTAGGGAGGCTGAGTCTGTTTCAACCAGATCCGCTGCCGATCTCTATGAGGCTACTCTGGCAGAGACCAAGAATGGCAACCTGTTTGTCAACCTTACATCAAACAAGGTCGCAGACGAGAGCAAGCCGGATATTAAGAATGAGAAGGAAAATATCACCATTTTCGCCCTTCAGGCCAATGTGAAGATTTCCGCTGGTGAGGACACAACTGTAACTTCAGATTATGCCCGCATCTATGAGTCCAGATTGATGATTGACGCTATCTCTTATAATAGTGTAGATTATGGAACAAAGGCGAATGCTTGCGAATATGGGCTTCCAACAAACCATCTGTTCACTACCGCTCCTGATGCTGTCGCAAACAAAGCTGAACTGAAAGTTGATTACAAAGGTTCTCTTGATATTAAGAAACTTCTTGAGACCCACTACTTTATCTACTCTATCACCTCAAAGAATACTCACGAGGATCACGTTTATGAGACTGACTATCCTGAGAATGACTACGGCCTTTCTTATAAGTTCTCTCTCGTAGATTACTATGTTGATGGTGATGAGGCTTCTGAGAGCAGCTTCGCTGCTATTGATGAGAACACCGGTGTCATCACTCCTGGTGTTAATGGTGAGGTTACCCCTTCTGCCATCGACAGGCAGCCATTGGTTCGTGTGACTGTTGTTACCAAGGCTGGCGATGTTGTCGCTGTTGGTTACATCAAGGTTCAGATCGCTCCTAAGGATTACATCAAGTCTGACGGATTTAACTGGACTGTTGCCGCTAACGATTGCGAGAACTCTACTGTTGAGACCAAGGCTGACGAAATGACCAAGATCTATGTCACTGTTGACGCTGACGAGGTTGCCTTCGACAAGGTTTACGCTCTCCAGACAGAGGAGTCTAAGGCTGTTCAGTACAGCTTCGCTGACACCAAGTTCACAGAGGCTGCCGAGGCGATCGGTGTTGTTACCGAAAAGGTATCCAACGATGGAGTATCTACTCTTGAGTGGGTTCTCACTCCTGCCGACAAGTCCGCCATCTACAAGAAGGAAGGCCATACCGCTACAATTTGGGTAAGATACGTCTTCATCAGACACAATGGCGAGGAAGTTGAGGATGAGTTCGAGGGTGTTTACGTTCCTCTTAAGGTTACCGTCACCAAGAACGCTGCCGGTACTGTTGGTGTCAAGCTTGCCAACTATTGGTTCGACAATCAGACCAAGGCTATCCTTAACGTTAAAGTTCCTAATATGGAACCAGGTAAGCCAGTTCCTTCTACTTGGGTAACTCCTATCAATCAGGTATGGGAAGGCAACAATCCTAAATTCACTGTAGCTGGTAAGACTGTAACAAATCCTGTTTACAAGTATTACTTCGCTCCTGTTCAGCCTAAGGTAGGAAATGTTCAGTTGACAGTTGACTCTAAGGAGGTAGTTGATCTCTATGATGGCAAAGTCACAATTACTGATAATGCTCAGCTTTCTGTGAATGAGGTTGCGCTTTCAGCTGATTATGAGGCAGGTGTTTACACTAACACTGAACTTAAGGCTAATGGTGTTGTAATCGCTACGATTAATCAGGAGACCGGTGAGGTTACTTATGAGAACAACGAGACAGCTAAGGCACTTCTTAACTACTCTCCATCTGTTCCTAAGTCAGCGGCTGAACTCTATGCTAACATAGGCGTTGTTCTTAAGGCTGCTGATGGCGATTGCAACCTCGTAGCTGCTGTCGCCGGTGGCGTTAACCCTTACTACTTCCTCAGACCTCTGAATATGCCTGAGATCACTGGCAAGGTATATCGTGACGGTGTTGATGCCTACAAGCCGGAGGCTAACCTCAGCATCTTCGATGTATTCGAGTTCAAGGATTGGAGAGGTGATAATGGTCAGTTCGTAACTCCTGACTACAGCAATCTCTGGTACTTCAAGTATTACAATGTCAATAACTTCAAGGTTGATGAGGCTGGTATCACAACGACCCTTAACGGTGGTGTTCTCGGTGAGACCCTCCTTTCTTCCAAGACTAATGACATTCATATTTGGCATTGCACTGGTGATATTACCAACCCAACGAGGGTTCCTGCTGCGACAGGTCTTGACATCACCTACAGCTCAGAGACAATGCCTAACTGGGGTGAACCTCAGTACAACGGTCTGAAGAAGAAGTTCGGTTACCTCCGTTATGTAAACAATGGTAACAATGTTGACTCTGCCTTTATGCTCCGTATCCCTGTACAGGTTACTTACGAGTGGGGTGTTATCTCTACCTATGTTGACGTGACTGTTGAGCCTACTCTCTAGTAAGATCTTAACATAGAATAATTAGGTGCGCATCGTTCTGCGGTGCGCACCTTTTTAATGACTTAGTATGATGAAAATCAAATCATTCGCTTGTTATTCCGCTGTTTTGGTCTTGGCCGTAGCCCTTTTGGTCTCCTGCTCCGGTAAGAAGCCGAAGGCCACTCCGTCACGCCAGGAGATTTTCCTGTCCGAACTTACGGCCGCTGACACAACCGAAGTGTTGACCAGGGCTCAGTCGGTGATTGACAAGATCATAGCAGGAGATGTCAACGGCGCTCTTGATGGTCTTGGACAGGTCGAGAATGACACTTTGTTCCAGATCAGCTCAGAGAAGATTGTCTCCGCGTCCAACCAGTTCAAGAAGATGAATCTAAGGCAGGCTAAGCTTGAGAGCTACACGTTCATGGATCCGGACCACAATGTCGTCAAGTTCCGTGTCTCTTTCGGCCATTCCGAGGATGAGTCCAAGCTCCTTTCCACCGCCTTCGCCATCAATGCCCTCAAAATCGAAGGCAACTGGTACCTCACTTTGATGCAGTAATTTCATCTCTTAAAAACAACCTCTGTAGCCGTATTATGGCTCGGAAGCATAATGAATATGACCGGAAAGCCCACTGTCGCCTCCCGGTCATTTTTCGTAATCTTAGCGAATCGCTCTGCTCCATTCTTATTGAATATCTCTCTATCTGGGCCGAGATCTCTGCTATGAGATTGATGGCTTTTGAGGAGACTGTAAAAGGTGGTGTGTACATTTATCCCCGTGTTATTCCGTCATTTATTCCGTCGTTTATTCCGTCTAAACTGCCGGACGTTGTGGAGACTCTATTCCGTCACGGTGCCTTTGATTCGAAGGAGTATCGGTCGCTTCCCGGTTGAGGTATAGACAGACACGCCTTTGTCAAAGTGATGCGGCGTGCCTTCGTTATTATATTTCACCTTGATCTCGCCTTCCTCTCCAGGCTTGATCGGTTTTCTTGGCCATTCGACCTTGGTGCAGTTGCAGAAGACTTTCACGTCGTAGATCAGTATGGTCGTGTCAGTCTGGTTCTTGTACTTGAACGAGCATTCCTGGACCCCGTCTTCGTTCGTTATCTCGCCGAAGTCGTGCACTGTCCTCTCAAACGTCAGTGACCTGCTCTTTTTCTCACCTTGGGTTTGCGCCAAGCAGTTGCCAGACACCCCCATCGTCATAATGATGGCGGCAACGCTCGCCAGCCCTCTTCTCATAACCGCTAAAAACCTATTCCCTGTATTCATATTCAATTCGAACTCTTTCTTATTCTTTATTGATGGTTCCCGCCTTCCTGCCACTTTGGGGAAGTCCTCTCCACCATATCTTTTAATATAATATAGGTATAATTGTTCCCTCCGCTCGCTGAGCCTGCCTATTCCGAATGCTGTTCCTTACCTTACGGTCGCTGAGCTTGCCGAAGCGTCCGCCCCAATTATATCTCCAACCCCAAAGATAATGAATATTTGCGTCAATCCCGTATGCCAGTGTTGCCATTATCAATTATGACTGCATTATTTTACACAGAAAAAGAACTACTACTTCTTTTTCTGTGCAAATATCAGTATATTTGTAAAAAGAATAATTATGTTTAGTCTCCCGTTGAAGCGGTTTGCCGGTATTCCAATAACCAGTGCGGATATTAGGTCGTCTTTCCCTGATCTATCCTCGCCGGAGAAGAAAGTCCTTTCTATGGAAAAGTCGGGCGAACTTATACGGTTGAAAAGAAATTTGTACATTGTCAATCCGGACTTGTTTGACCGCGGTACAGATCCCAGGCTCTGCGCCAACCATATTTATGGTCCGTCTTATGTCTCCCTTCAGTGGGCGCTTCGCTATTTCGGGATGATTCCGGAACAGGTTTTTGTTATGACAAGTGTGACAACAAAACGCTCACACTCGTTCCAGACTCCGATAGGTACCTTCAGTTATGTGCAGGTTCCGGCAGTGTATTTCCCGATAGGTGTCGAGAGTATGGATGCTGATGGTGTGAGTTTCTTGATGGCTGGTAGGGAGAAGGCTCTTTGTGATACGATCCTTTATGACAATTATGTGCCACAACGTTCAGTCAAGGCTTTGACAGTGTACCTTGAGGATGATTTGCGCATAGATATGGAACTGTTGCGTGATTTTAATGTTGAGGTGATCGAGGAATGTGCCAGGGTGGGACGTAAGACACGGATTTTGTCTAACCTTATTAAAATAATAAATAGTTTATGACGATATTTGAATCAATGCTGGCCGCATATCAAGGCGGCAATTCCATAGCTACACCAAACGCAGAGCAAGAGGTCTGTCAGAAAATCGTTCTTGCCGGACTGCATAGAGGAGGGTTCTTTGACCACGCGGCTTTCTATGGAGGTACTTGTCTAAGGCTTTTCCACGGTCTGCCAAGATTCTCCGAAGATATGGACTTTTCTCTTACGGAAAAGAGAGATGATGTTCATCTTGAGAATTATTTCCAAGCGATAAAGGAGGAATTCAAACTTACTGGCTTTGATGTAGAGATCACGAAAAAAGAGAAGAAATCGTTTGGCAGGGTTGAATCTGCTTTCTTAAAAGAGAACACAGAGACTTACGACATCAGATTCCGGACGAAAAGAATGATTAAGGTCAAAATAGAGCTTGATACCGATCCACCGCTTCTTTTTGACACCGAACCGAAACTCCTGCTGAAGCCTCATTCTTTTATGACTCGTTGCTTTGTACTTCCTGACCTATATGCCGGTAAAATGCACGCGTTGGTTTATCGTGCGTGGCAGCGTCGCGTCAAAGGGAGAGACTGGTTTGACTTTGAGTGGTATGTCAGGAACGATGTCTCGCTTGACTTCAGGCATCTTCAAGAAAGAATCAAAGAGTTCAGCGGTGAGGATGTAAGCCGCGAAGGCTTTATTGAACGGCTGCGTCATAGGCTTGCCACAGCGGACATTGAGAATGTCAAGCAGGACGTGTTCCCTTACATCGCTCAAAGCCAGAGACGGGAACTTGATATTTGGTCCAATGAGTATTTCCTGAATCTTGCCGATAGGATCAAATTCCTGTGATCCTTCTCTGGTCGTTCAGACCTTCCCAGTCGCTAGGCCTGCCGCTTTGGGCTGCCTATGACCTCTCCGGTCGCTGAGTTTGTCGAAGCGTCCCGCACGATCGCGTATCCGAGCCAAAAGATGATGAATATTTTCGTCAATCCAGTATGCAAAACGTATGTCAGGAGGCTTGGCTGATTTCTGAATATGTTCGTTCGAGATGCCTGTAAGAGAGTTCCCGGAAGAAAAAGCGGTGTCACTCTTAGTAATAAATATGTTTTGAGCCCCCACCGAGGGGACAACCCATAACACAACGACAAATATATGAGTTTAATTTTTCATAAGCAAGATTTTTTGGTCAGAAAATGAGAAAAAGATGGCTAAAAAACATTTGTTCCTAAGAGGAACAATTATACGTTTTATTTATTTATCAATTTGTTTTTTAGCTATGAACAAAAAGTTTAAGAACTTGTTTCTTGCGGGGGCTATCGTATTAGGCCTCGCGGGAGTAGCCGTATCTTGTACGGACTACGATGGCGACATTAACGACTTGACGGAACGGGTGAAGAAGCTGGAGAGCACTGTCAGTGATCTCCAGACTGCGATCAACAACGGTGCCGTCATCACGGATGTGACGCCTATCACTAACGGAGTCAAGGTGACTCTGAGCAATGGTAAGTCTTTCGACGTTACCAATGGTAAAGATGGCAACGACGGCAAGGACGGCGCTCCTGGCAAGGACGGTTCTGTCGTTACCATCGGTGCCAATGGCAACTGGTTCATTGACGGTAAGGACACCGGATTCGCCTCAAAGGGTGACAAGGGTGACAAGGGTGATCCTGGCAAGGACGGCAAGGACGGCGCACCTGGCGCTCCTGGCAAGGACGGCAACGACGGCGCACCTGGCGCTCCTGGCAAGGACGGCGTTGACGGCAAGGATGCCCTTCAGATCTGGTATCAGCCTTGCACCGACAAGAGTGACGCCAACTACGGCAAGTGGGTTAAGTACACCTATGATCCTGCCTCCAAGGAGACAACTTCTGAGGTCACGAACATCGATGTGTTCCCTGAGGGAACCATAACGGCTGTTTATGACGAGGAGAGCGGCAAGATCACCTTCCACAATGTCGAGGGAGCAAAGGATGGCGTGGTTGAGATCAGTCTTCTTACAACTGTCAAGAGCCTTGCTCTTATTCCAGAGGCTCTGATGGAGGGTCTTGGCTACATCGAGTTCCCTTATGGTATCATCATTCCGGACGAAGAGAATGATGGCTATGTCTTCTACTCTTCAGGCGCAGCCGATGTGACTTACAGGCTCAATCCTGAAAACGCTGATGTTAACGCAAATGAATGGGCTTTCATCAACAGAAAGGTAAAGACCATCCACATGGACACAAGAAGCGCTTCTGACAAGACGGATCTTGTCTCTATCGTAAGCGAGAATCAGAAGCCTGTCGTTAAGGGTGGAGAGGCTACTTTCTCTATCAAGCTCAATGATTTTAACGGCTTCCCTGTTCAGAGATGGCTTGGAAGTGATAATGATCCTGGTACTGATAATGAGCCGGAGGATCTCAAGAACGACATCATCGCTCTTCAGACCTACGCTAATGGTGAGACCATCACTTCCGACTATGCCTATGTAGGCATCGCTGGCGTCTATGCTCATTATGGTCTTATCCATAAGGATTTCACAACAGAGGATGTCAGCCCGATTGACAAGACACCTAGGTGGTATCGCACTAAGCCTATCGCAATCGAAGATCCTGCTGACGATGAACTCTTCGCTCCAGAACTTCCTACTCCGGAACTTCTTTATACGGAGACTCTTGATCTTAAGCAGTATGTAACGCTTGGTGCAAATGGTTATATGGTTGATCCTGCACTCGCCGAGGATCTTGGTATAGATGTCAACTACAAGTTCGAACTCGTTAACGAGAAGGGTGAGGTCAACAAGCCTTTCCTCGGAATTGATAAACGTACAGACCAGAACAAGTTCGTCACCCTTTCAGAGGATGGAGTAATCGCTGTTGATCCTGAGTTCCTTAACGAGTCAACTCGTCCTGCGGTCAACCGAACTCCGCAGGTAAAGGTTACCGCCACTACCACCAAGGGTGACAAGAAGTACACTCTTGCTACGTGCTACATCATGATCAGAATCGTCGAGAAGAAGGTTGAGCCTGAAAAACCTGTTACATACTTCTGGACTGCTACAGAGCACACCGTTACATTCTGTGGTGATCAGGTTATTAACTTCGCTAACCCTCAGACTTTCTGCCCTGATAACACAGGTGATAACCACAAGAATGATGATCCTAAGGGTGATAAACTGGAAGTTACTTGGGAGGAAGTCAACAAGACTGTTCTGGGTAAATTAGGCCTTTCTTATGAGGCTTTCCTTGAAGCTTACAACACCGATGAGTACGACCTCTATGTCCTTAAGATTGACGAGAAGGGTGACACTACATATCTTCGCGCTAATGATCCAGCTGAATATCAGCTTCCTGTTGGACTTAGCAAGATCGCAAATGCACCGGAAGAGTGGGCTACCTCTACAAACGTTCTCTCTCTCTTTGTCGGAAAGGAAGTTGAAATTCCTTCTAAGGGTACAATAGAGTTTGTTTACAAGGCTAAGAAGAATAGTAAGAAGACTCCTCACGTAGGATTCAAGTTCAACTATGTGATTACTCCGAAGACTCCTACCACGCACGAGCACGATTTCGTAACTCCTGTCAAGCTCATCCTCAACCCGGATTACCTCCTTGGTGAGAAGAATGTTCCTGTAGAGGCCAAGCCAGTTTCCTTGTACATCCCGTCAACTGAGAACTACAAAGTTTACGCTGGTGTTCGTGTCAAGGGTAAGGCTGGTGCCGACAAGAACTTCACTTACTCTTCATCTCTTATCGAGCACTTCGAGGAGTACGGTAAGAACATCAAGATCGCGGACGACGCCACAATCTCCTTCGAGATTATGCACAGCACTTCTGATTGGAAGGTTAACTATGCTGATGACGCGTTCAAGTTCATTACCGCTGATGGCAGCAACGTTGATAAGGTAGAATTCACAGCTGCTGAGTTCAAGGCGATCATCGCAAACCCTGCGACCTCACCTGACATCAAGTTTATGAACTCTATCCTTACCGAGGACACCGCTGTTCTTGTGAAGGTTACTGAGAAGTGTACTTCCGATGCTGACGTGATCACTCCTGCCACTGAGAAGGTTGGTTACTACTATGTGGTATTCCAGACTCCGTTCAAGGTTGTCACCTCAAACAAGGACGTTGAACTTGGTACATTCAAGAATGAGGGCGACATCACTTATATCCCTACCGACATCAAGGTTGTCGAGAAGGAGAATGAGAAGAATGTCATCTTCACCTTCGATAACGCCAATGGCAAGATGATCGCTTCTGATCTCGCTAAGTCTCAGTACGGCCTTAATGATCTTGATGGCAGTGTTGCATTCAAGAAGGGTAGCGAGCTTACCTATACTTATCCAGACAACTCCAAGGAGTCATTCGGTGGATGCCTTACTTATGGTAATGACACTAAGGGTCTCTACGTTGCTTGGAACAACCTTGGTACTTATCTTCAGGTTGACAAGTATGCTGACTACAACCTCGTTGTCAAGATCGGTGATCTTTACACTCTTGACCTTAAGGGTAAGGTAACTGTTCTTTCAACAGACAACACCAAGGCAAAATGGCCTAACGGTCGCGCTGACAAGATCAAATAGTTTACTACTCTTGAAGAGTAATAATCTATAATATTCTTAAGAGGGAAGATAGTTTTCTGTCTTCCCTCTTTTGGATATCATTTGTCTCTGTTACATTTTTTTTCGTCTTATGAGATTATATGGATTAATGATGTTGTCGCTCGCTTTTGCGGCAATCTCCTGCCAGAAGGAGTATTCTGTTCCGGCACCAGATGTTCCAGGACAAGAAAAGACTCCCAGATTGCTTAAGGCTTATCTTTCGGTTGAGACCAAGGCGGCTATTACCGACAATTTTGGCTCAGTAAGCTGGAATCCCTCCGACTGCATCAGTGTTTTCGATTCTGATACCGGTCCGGGTGGTAATATGTTTGTCACCGAGGAGGGGGGAGCTACTGCTGTGTTTGCAGGTCAGGCTTCTGAGCCGGCCGGGGACTATTACTATGGAGTGTATCCTTACAGTAGCTCGACATCTTTCGCGTCGAATGTTGTCAGTGCATCCCTGCCCGCTGTGCAGCAGGCTGTGTCCGGCTCTTTTGACCCGGCTGCGTTCCTTATGGTAGGACGATCCGCGTCCACTGATCAGATGGGCTTCTATGATGCCTTGGGCGGCATCCGTTTCACGGTTTCGGGATCAGGGTATGACAAGGTCATATTCAGAGGCAATGCCAATGAGGTGGTAGCGGGATCGGTCTCAATTTCTTTCGGTGAAGATGGCATTCCGCTTTGTCAGGCGGCCTCTTCGGAAACATCCATGCAGATTTCTCTTGAAGGGGATTTCAATGCGGGTGATTTCTATTATATTTCGATGATACCACAGTCCTTTAAGAAAGGATTCACCCTCACTTTCTATAAAGGAGGCGCGAAAGTAAGCAGCTCTGTCTGCGAGTCTTTCGTAAGAGTGCAAAGGTATTACTTCGCGACGGTCCGCAATGCAGACGATCCTTCATCGCTTTTGAATATTCTTGACGGAGAGCCGCTGGACGCAGCCGGAACCGCGAACTGTTACATCGTGCGTGAGGCCGGTTCGTACAAGCTCCCTCTTGTAAAGGGAAATTCACGGACATCTGTCGGTGCTGTGGATCACGCCGGAGTCCTTTGGGAAACAGATAACTCCACGAACGCAGTCAGGTCGGGGGCTCTTCTCAATTCATCAGTCCGTGTCAAGAACGGTTATCTGTACTTCAAGACTTCCGAACAGTTCAGGCCTGGTAACGCTCTCATTGCCGCATACGACTCCAATGACAAAATTCTGTGGTCATGGCATATCTGGATGTGTGATTTCTATCCGGATAAGACAGCGCAGCGCTATCAGGGGACTTCCGTGGATATGATGGACAGAAATATAGGCGCGCTTTCCTCATCTTACGAGGGTACGGCCTCCTACGGCCTTTTCTACCAGTGGGGGCGCAAGGATCCTTTTATGGGAGCTGCATCAACAGATGGTACTCCGATGGCTTCCACGGGCGTTTTCAATCATCTGGGCTCAAACAGTGACTGCACGGTTGATTTTGCCGTAGCCAATCCGACTACTTTCATCACTTGTGATATCAGCACTGGAAACGACTGGCTGTATGCGGGACGCCAGAATAATCTATGGACCGATGACAAGACAATCTACGATCCTTGTCCTGCCGGATGGCGTGTGCCGAAGGGTGGTGAGGATGGAGTCTGGAGTCAGGTGGATGAAGGATCGTATTCGGTTGATACATTCTATCACGGTGTTCGTTTTACCGTTACTTCCGGAGGCTATGCTTGGTATCCTTGTACTGGTTATATGAGACTGAATAATGCGACAATTGGACTTGTCGGCTCGTTCGCCGATTATTGGACCACAACCACGGCATCGCAGACCACGACGACTTTTGAGTTCAAGGTCGGGAGTACAGAGTCGGATTCTTATGTTGGTAAGTCTTTTAGCAACAAGTCTCGTGGCGAAGGCCACGCCGTAAGGTGTCAGAGGCAGTAGTGTTTATTGAAAATTTGGATACAAGATGAAAAAGTATATTCTTTTATTCATTGCGGCCTTGTGCCTTCTTGTCTCCTGTCAGGAGGAATTGGTTGGAGTGAATTCGGTTGCCGTTGACAAGGAGCATCAGGATCTTTCCATCGGGGCTACATTTGTCCTGAGGGCCATCATCTCACCTTCAAACGCTGATAACCAGAAGGTGATCTGGACGGTTGAGAACAGCTCTGTTATTGACTATGTAGACAATCAAGACGGTAGCGCCACCGTCAAGGGCCTTCAGGTCGGAACTTCCAAGGTCACCGCAAGGACGGATGACGGAGGTTTTATGTCCTCGTGCAATGTGACAGTCGGGGTCGGGGTCGAGAAGATCGAGCTCGACAAGTCTGAACTGTCTCTGAAAAAAGGAGAGTCCGCTTCCCTTAAAGCCACCATATTCCCGGAGAACGCTTCGGACAAGTCCCTCAAATGGGGTTCCTCTGACGTTTCTGTCGCCACTGTTGACGCGTATGGCAATGTCAAGGCGGAGGGCAATGGAGAGGCGACGGTCTTTGTCTCCTCGTCAGACGGAGGTTTCACGGCCTACTGCAATGTCAAGGTAGGTACTCCTGTCACAGGCATCAGCCTTGACCCACGTGAATTCACTCTTGAGACAATCGGAAGCAGTTTCACGGTCAAGCCGGTGATTTCTCCTGAGGATGCATCGGATTTAGGGGTCGTTTGGGAAAGCGCGGACACGAAGGTCGTGTCGGTTGCCTCGGATGGTACCGTGACCGCGATCGGTCCTGGCACGACGACTGTGAAAGCCACAACCAACGACGGCTCATTCACTTCAAACTGTGTTGTGAGTGTCAAGAGTCCCGCTCAGCATGTCTCGCTCGACAAGACGAGCCTGAAACTTCTCGAAGGAGAGAGCGGCAAACTCACGGCGACGGTGTACCCGTTGAACTCGACGCAGAAGACCCTGACGTGGGTGTCCGATCATCCGGATGTCGCTTCGGTTGACAATGAAGGTAATGTGACCGCCCGCAAGGCAGGCACGGCTACGGTCACGGTCAAGGTGGCCGAGAATGTGACAGCTGTCTGCAAGGTGACTGTCATCAGCCGTGTCACCGGGATTTCCCTGAGTGAGACCACTGTCGAATTGAAACCTGGTGAAACCCATCAACTGACAGCGACGGTTCTTCCTCAGAACGCCTCGAATGCCGAGGTCACGTGGTACTCGGACAAAGAATCGGTCGCTACTGTCTCGCAGTCGGGACTTGTGACAGGTGTCGGCCCGGGAGAGACTACTGTTCACGCCGTCACAACTGATGGAGGTAAGATGGCCTCCTGCCTTGTAAAGGTCGGAACGCCGGTCAAGGGAATTACCCTGTCGGTCTCCTCCAAAACCCTTTATGTCGGAGATCCTTCATTGGACATCAGCGCGACCTTGACTCCTGCCAATGCCACAGACAAGTCTCTCGAATGGTCAAGTTCGGATCCAGAGGTGGCGTCAATTGCCCCTGGCGCGGCGTTGCGTGCGGTCATCAAGCCACTGAAGCCTGGTAAGACAACAATTACCGCCACCACAAAGGATGGTGGGTTCACAGCCTCCTGTGAAGTGACTGTCAAGCGTCACGTCTCAGGAGTTTCCCTCAACAAAGCTTCGCTGACATTGTACGTTGGAGAGACAGAGTCTCTTGCCGCGACTGTCGCACCGGAGGACGCTTCAGACAAGACTGTGGCTTGGTCGTCAGACAATTCTGCCGTGGCGTCCGTGTCCAATGGAAAGGTGACGGCGAACAAGCCGGGTACAGCTGTGATCAAGGTGGTCACAAATGATCTTTCCAAGGAGGCTGCCTGCACAGTGACAGTCAAGAGGCACGCCGAGAGCGTCGAACTTTCTCAGAAGGAAATAAAACTCTATCTGGGAGAAAACAGATCTCTCACCGCTACTGTTCTTCCTTCCGATGCGTCAGACAAGAATGTCACTTGGTCATCAAGCAACCCGAACGTGGCGACGGTCTCAACTGCCGGGAATGTTGTTTCCAAATCGGTAGGCACCACGGTCATAACTGTCAAGACCGCTGATGGTGGACATCAGGCTTCCTGCCATGTGACTGTCCTCGAACCGGTCGTTTACGCCACCTCACTCACCATTACCCCTCAAGCATTGAATATGAATATAGGGGAGTCCGCTTCGTTGACTCTTCAGATGCTTCCATCTAATGCGAATGAGAAACTTGTCTGGGAATCAGACAACGAGTCCGTGGCTAGAGTTGTGAACGGGGATATCACCGCTGTGGGAGTCGGAGTGGCTAAAATCATGGTCAAGGGAAAGAATGTTACGTCGAATGAGGTGACAGTCACCGTCATCGACAAGTTTGCGGTCACAGGTGTAAAACTGAACGAGTCTGAGAAATCCCTTCAGGTCGGTGACAGCTTCACCCTTACCGCCACGGTTCTGCCGGAGGACGCAAGGGACAAGACAGTCACTTGGAGTTCGGACAAGGAGTCTGTCGCTACTGTAAAGGATGGTGTGGTCACTGCGGTCTCGCCGGGTACAGCCATAATCAAAGTAACGGCCGGTGCTGGAGCTTTCTCGGCAACTTGCTCGGTCACCGTGGAGGAGCGTATCATAGAGATCACTGAAATCTCCTATCCAGAGGATAATCAGACTATCAATCTGAAAATGGGCGAGTCGTACACAATCAAAGTGAAAGTCGCTCCGGATAATGCCAACGAGATATTGAAGGTTTCTCCGGCGATCAATTGCCCTGTGACTTGGAAGCGTGACAAGGTTCAAGGAACACCATATTGGAATGTGACTGTCACGGCGATCTACAAGGAGGGAAGGGGGTCCCTGGCCATTGATTCGAAGAATTATTCCACCCAATGCTTTGTCAGCGTGACCAAGGTTCCAGTCACAGGCATCTCCCTTGATGTGTCTGAAACTTCAATGAGAGTCGGGCAGACCCTCACGCTGACTTCCAGAGTGTCACCTTCGGACGCCTCGATCAAGGATGTCATTTGGGAATCGTCCGACAAGACTGTCGCTTATGTCTCGCAGTCCGGCATCGTGACGGCAAAGAGCGGCGGCAAGGTGACCATAACCGCAAAATCCAAAGACAACAGCAGCGTCGTCGCGAAGTGTGTGATCCTTGTCAGGTCGGACAACGTCGGTGCCGGCGGCTCGGAGGGTGTTGGCTTTATTGAATGGTAACGGTAATTGACGTAGGCGGGCAATCACTCCTATATATTATTAAAGTAAGTGGTTGCCTGCCTATAAAAGTTGAATGAAAAGAAAATGTCTGAATAATGAGAAAAGTATTGTTCGTCGTTTCGGCCTTCGCGGCTATATTCATAACATCCTGCTCGTCAGAGGTCAAGGATGTGGCAAAGAAAATCAAGGATCCTGTTTTCCGCGCCTATTGCGTTTCGTCGATGGATCTTGACGGAGACAGGAAGTTGTCATTGTCTGAAGCGGATTCCGTCAAGTCGATCGATGTCTCGGGTCTCGAAATCAAGTCACTGGCAGGCCTTGAATATTTCAGGAACCTGAAGTCGCTTGACTTCTCCGGCACCCGTGTGGAGTCCTTTGCCTTCCAACTCCCCGCCCTTGAGATGTTCAAGTGTGCGAATAACGAGAACCTCGCCGCTCTTGATCTTACGGGCTGTCCTTCCCTGTCTTTTGTCTATGCGTCGCACACCGGCGTAAAGTCGGTGGCTCTCGGCACCCAGACCGGTTTGTACAGGCTTTGGATTGACAACACCCCGGTCCCGGCGTTGGATATCACAGCCTGCCCGAAACTGAACAACGTCAATGTGCAGTCCTGCCCGAACCTGAAGGAGCTGACCTTCTCCCCGGAGGTGAACCAGAATATCCTCTATCTCGCGAAGGACGCCGCCCTTGTCGTAAGATAGTGGTATGAAAAGGTTAAGCTCTTCTTTTCGGAAATAGGCGCTTCGCGTTATTTTATAAGTCTTGAGACCTTAATTCCGGCCAACGGCACTATCGTGTGTCGGCCTGCTTTTTTCGTGCTTGTACGTTTTTGAACTGGCGCATCCACGAAAATGCCGATTAAAATGCCACGAAAATGCCGATTAAAATGCCACGAAAATGCCGATCGGCTTGCTCTTTGTAATTAATTTTCATACCTTTGGCAAATAATTGAGTCTATTATGGAATATCTCAGTAGAATTGCTGATGGCATACTGCAAGACAACCTTGAGGCCTCGGGTGCGGTGCTTGTCGAAGGACCAAAATGGTGTGGAAAGACTACAACGTGCAGTCAAAAGGCGAATAGTTCCATTAGTTTGCAGGATGTTGATATGAGAGATGAATATCTGGCGACGGCGGCTTCCAAGCCATCGCTTCTTCTGAAGGGGGACACTCCGCGCCTTATTGACGAATGGCAGGACGCACCTGTGATCTGGGATGCCGTCCGTACTATATGTGATAAGAGAGGGGGTGTCCCCGGACAGTTCATCCTTACCGGCTCCAATAGGGTGAAAAAAGAGGAGACCAGACATTCTGGAACAGGCCGGATCGCAAAAATGAAGATGCTCCCTATGAGTTTGTGGGAGTCAAGGGAGTCAACGGGACTGGTGTCGGTCAAGGAACTATTCAGTAATCCTGAATATGATATTGACGGGAAGACTTCTAAGTTGTCGGTGGAGGATTTGATTCTCGCGGCTTGTCGTGGTGGTTGGCCAGCGTCACTTATTCCAGTCAAAAATAAGGTTCGGCTGCTTGTGGCCAAGAATTACCTGAAGAGTGTGTGTTCAGAGGACATCTCAAGAATAGACGGGGTTCAGCGTGACGAGAAGACCGCGGCGATGATAATGCGTTCATACGCCCGCAATATTTCTACGGTTGCCAAAAAGACATCTATGCTCTCGGATGTCACTTCTTCCGGAGAGGTCAGTTGCTCTTCGGACACTTTTGATGATTATGTCAAGGCGTTGGAAAAGTTGTTTGTCATTCAGGATATCGGTGCCTGGTGTCCTGCGATAAGGAGTAAGTCAAACATCAGGAGCACCCCTAAAAGATCCTTCTGTGATCCTTCTGTCGCGGTCGCCGCCTTAGGATTATCTCCGGATATCCTGATGACACAGCTGAAAACGTTCGGTTTTTTGTTCGAGCAAATGTGTGTGCGTGACCTTCGTGCCTACACGATGGATCAGGATAGTCACATTTCCTACTATCGGGACAGGTACGGCCTTGAGGCGGACATCGTACTGCATCTGTCGGACGGACGCTATGCCTTGATTGAATGCAAGCTTGGCAGCCGCGAGATCGAGGAAGGGGCCGCGCATCTGCTTGAACTCAAACAACTGATAAAAAAGCATAACGAATCAGAGAGGCAAAACCCGCTGAGGGAACCGGATCTGCTTGTGATCATAACAGGTGGCCAAATGGCCTACACAAGACCGGACGGAGTCAAGATAATACCTCTGGGATGCTTGAAAGATTGAACGTTGAAGTGATGTGTGTCCAAAAAAAACATTCACGTTTATTCGTTATATTTTATAGTCAATTTTGCAGATTGGAAAAATTGTCGTAATTTAGCGTCGATAAATGTGCAATTTATATTCAACAATATTATGAAACGTATTTTTGCGATTCTTGCAAGCGCAGCGCTTGTGGCTTCTCTGTCCGTAGCGAACGCACAGAAGAAGGACTTTGACCCTTATTGGTTTATGCAGCTTCAGGGTGGTGCGGCTCACACAATCGGTGAGACCTCATTCTCTGACCTTATCTCTCCTTCAGCCGCTGTTTCATTCGGCTATCAGTTCTCGCCTGTTTTCGGCGCAAGGCTGAATGTCAATGGATGGCAGGGTAAAGGTGCTGTGAACGGCCCTACCACTGTTTACAAGTTCAATTATGTTGAAGGTGCCGTTGACCTTATGGCTGACATCGCTTCGATCTTCGCTGGTTACAAATATGACCGTACCCTCAATCCTTACATCTTCGGTGGTGTCGGCGTGAACTACGCTTTCAACAACGATGAGGCTGTGGCCGTGAAGGACAAGTTCGTTGACGGTTATCTTTGGGAGGACAACAAGATCTCTCCTGCTTTCAGGGCCGGTGCCGGTCTCAACATCAGACTCACTGACGTGATCGCCCTCAACCTCGAAGGCAATTGCAGCTTCCTTGACGACCACTTCAACTCTAAGAAGGGCTCAAAGGCTGACTTCCAGATCAAGGCTGTCGCAGGTCTTACCTTCAGCTTCGGAAAGGCAAAGCCAGCTCCGGCACCTGTCCCGGTTCCGGCTCCGGCACCTGTTGTTAAACCAGAACCAGAACCAGAACCAGTAGTTGAGGAGAAGGTTGAGGTTGTTCCTGCATTCGAGTCACTTTCACGCAACATCCTCTTCGTCATCAACAAGTGGGACATCCGTGAGAGCGAGCAGCTCAAGATCGATGAGGTTGTCGAGGCTCTCAAGGCCAACCCTGACACCAAGGTTCGCGTTTCCGGTTACGCTGACAAGGCCACTGGTACCGCCAAGAGAAACAAGTTCCTCTCCGAGAAGAGAGCTGAGGTTGTCGCTGAGGCCATCGTTAACGCCGGCATCAACAAGGACAGGATCATCACTGAGTATTTCGGTGACACCGTCAATCCATTCGAGACTCCTGAGGAGAACCGTGTCGCTGTCTGCCTCGTTAAATAATCTGGCGTGATAATTGAAAGAATATAAAGGCTGGGTTTCAACCCCCGGCCTTTTTTTGAGACTAAAACAGTAAGTTAATAAATACATTATTTTATTATGAGAATTGTACGTGTTACTGGCAGGGAGATTCTTGATTCAAGAGGAAACCCTACAATCGAGTGTGAAGTTGAACTCGAATCCGGCATCATCGGTGTCGCTTCCGTTCCATCAGGCGCATCAACAGGCGAGAACGAGGCTCTTGAGCTTCGTGACGGTGACCCTAAGCGCTACGGCGGAAAGGGCGTTCTCAAGGCTGTCGCCAACATCAACGAGAAGATCGCTCCAGAAATCATCGGAATGTCCTGCCTTGAGCAGAGGGCTATCGATGAGGCTATGATCAAACTCGATGGCACCGCCACCAAGAGCAACCTCGGCGCAAACGCCATCCTCGGTGTTTCCCTCGCTGTCGCTCACGCCGCCGCCAACTACCTTGACATTCCTCTCTACCGCTACATCGGTGGAACCAACGGCCACGTGCTTCCTGTTCCTATGATGAATATCATCAACGGTGGAGCCCACTCAGACGCTCCTATCGCTTTCCAGGAGTTCATGATCCGTCCTGTAGGCGCCAAGAGCATCGCCGAAGGTGTAAGAATGGGTGCCGAGGTGTTCCACGCTCTCCAGAAGGTTCTCAAGGGCCGCGGACTCTCTACCGCTGTCGGTGACGAGGGTGGTTTCGCTCCAAAGCTGGGCGGCATCAACGATGCTCTCGACTGCATTATGGAGGCTATCGAGAAGGCTGGTTACAAGCCAGGCGCTGATGTTACCATCGCTATGGACTGCGCCGCATCAGAGTTCTGCTTCAAAGAGGGCGACAAGTTCTTCTATGACTACAAGCAGCTCAAGACCGGTATGGCCAAGGATCCAGAGGGAAAGAAACTCTCTACCGAGGAGCAGATCGCTTACCTTGAGGAGCTCATCGCCAAGTATCCTATCGACTCCATCGAGGACGGCCTCAGCGAGGAAGACTGGGAAGGCTGGGTTAAGCTTACCGCCGCTATCGGTGGCAAGTGCCAGCTTGTAGGTGACGACCTTTTCGTTACCAACACCAAGTACCTTGAGAAGGGTATCAAGATGGGCGCTGGTAACTCCATCCTCATCAAGGTTAACCAGATCGGTTCCCTGACCGAGACCCTCGACGCCATCGAGATGGCTCACCGTCACGGCTACACCACCGTTACCTCTCACCGTTCAGGCGAGACCGAGGACACCACGATCGCTGACATCGCTGTCGCTACCAACAGCGGTCAGATCAAGACCGGTTCCCTCAGCCGCACCGACCGTATCGCCAAGTACAACCGTCTGATGAAGATCGAGATGGAGCTCGGCGAGACAGCCCAGTATGGCTACAAGAAACTTAAGTAATTTCGATAGCAATTATCGAATATATCAAAAAGTCTTAAAAAAGGCGGGTTCGATGTTAAAATCGGCCCGCTTTTTTGTCGTTTGGGGGAATTTGTGTAAATTTGGCTTGGATTTTTCAGCAGTGAGATTTCGTCGCGTGAGCGACACGTTAACAACCATATTCAAAATGGCAGAAAAAGAAAACATAGGGTACATTGCCCAGGTCATCGGACCTGTGGTGGATGTCCATTTCGATGTGACTGATGAGGAGGCTCAGCTTCCGCGTATTCACGACGCTCTTGATGTCGAAAGAGGCGAGGGAAAAAGGCCTTTGGTCATTGAGGTTCAGCAACATATCGGTGAAGACACTGTAAGGTGTGTCGCTATGGACTCGACAGACGGTTTGAGACGCGGAATGAAGGCTGTGAACACTCACGCTCCGATCTCGATGCCTACCGGGGCGCAGATCAGAGGCCGTGTCATGAACGTTGTCGGGGATTCCATTGACGGACTCGGCGATCTCAACGAAGACAATTCCTTGCCTATACACCGTGAGCCTCCTAAGTTCGAGGATCTCAAGACCTCGCAGGAAGTGCTTTACACCGGCATCAAGGTCATTGACCTTCTGGAGCCGTATCTGAAAGGTGGTAAGATCGGCCTTTTCGGTGGAGCCGGAGTCGGTAAGACAGTGCTCATCAAGGAGTTGATCAATAATATAGCCAAGAAACATAACGGATTCTCAATCTTCGCCGGAGTAGGGGAGCGTACCAGGGAAGGTAATGACCTGCTTCGTGAGATGATCGAGTCCGGTGTCATCAAGTATGGTGACGAGTTCGTGAAGTCGATGGAGGAAGGCCATTGGGATCTCTCCAAGGTCGATCGCAAAGAACTTGAGAAATCCCAGGTGGCGATGGTGTTCGGCCAGATGAACGAACCGCCGGGAGCGCGTTCCTCAGTGGCCCTGTCCGGACTGACCCTCGCCGAGTCTTTCAGAGACAGTGACAAGGGAGACGGCCCGAGGGACATCCTCTTCTTCATCGACAACATATTCAGGTTCACCCAGGCCGGTTCCGAGGTGTCAGCCCTTCTGGGCCGAATGCCTTCCGCCGTGGGTTACCAGCCGACACTTGCCACGGAGATGGGCCAGATGCAGGAGCGCATCACTTCGACGAAGAACGGCTCTATCACCTCAGTCCAGGCTGTTTACGTCCCGGCAGACGACTTGACCGACCCTGCTCCTGCTACCACCTTCTCGCACCTCGACGCGACGACGGTGCTCAGCAGAAAAATCACTGAGTTAGGAATATACCCGGCCGTGGATCCGCTTGAGTCCACTTCCCGAATCCTTGACCCTAACATCGTGGGACAGGATCACTACGACACCGCCCAGAGGGTGAAGCAGATCCTCCAGAGGAACAAGGAGCTTCAGGACATCATCGCGATCCTTGGTATGGACGAGCTTTCGGACGAGGACAAGCTGACCGTGAACCGTGCCCGTCGTGTGCAGAGGTTCTTGTCACAGCCCTTCGCTGTGGCTGAGCAGTTTACTGGCGTGCCGGGCGTGATGGTGGACATCCAGGACACAATCGATGGCTTCCGCAGGATCCTCGACGGAGAGGTTGACTACCTGCCGGAACAGGCGTTCCTCAATGTCGGCACCTTGGACGACGCGATCAAGAAGGGCGAGGCTATTCTCGCCAAGGCGAAGTAGGAATATACCGGAGAAAGTTTTAGGAATATGTCAGAGAAAACCTCAGAGATGATTCTGGATGTCATTTCACCTGAAAGGACATTGGTTCACGCTGCCGTTGAGGCTGTGGAGCTTCCCGGCACGAAGGGCCGTTTCGAGGTCCTGCTGGATCACGCTCCGCTGATCTCTTCGTTGGAGAAGGGCGTGATCGCTTATCGTAACGGTGAGGGTACGGACAAGGTGGCGATTTCCTCTGGCTTTGTGGAAGTTAATGATAATCACGTTGTAGCTTGCGTGGAACTGTGATGAGAAAGTGGATCTACATATTCATTGGTCTTTTGCTTCCGTTGTCTTTGGCCGCGGAGGAGAAGGGTGGTGGCTTCGACATGGATGAATATCTCTACGGTCACGTCCGCGACTCCTACGAGTGGCACATCACCACGGTGAAAGGCCATCCGGTCAGCATCCCTCTGCCTGTGATAGTAGCCAGCAAGACCGGCAACGGCTTCCATATATTCAGTTCCAAGCATTTGGAGCACGGGGAATATGAAGGATTCTACATCGCCCCGGCTGGAAGCAAGTACGAGAACAAGATTGTGGAACGTGCCGCTGACGGCTCAGAGATAAGGCCGTGGGACTTTTCCATCACCAAGAATGTGTTCGGCCTGATGATCAACTGCGCTCTGCTGCTGTTCATCGTGCTCGGAACCGCCAAATGGTACCGGAAACACGACGCCCGTGAGGAGGCCCCGAAAGGCGGAGTCGGCCTGATGGAGATGCTCGTCACGATGATCGAGTATGATGTCATAAAAAGCTGCGTTGGTGAGGACTACAAGAGATACTCGCCTTACCTGCTGACAGCGTTCTTCTTCATATTCATAAACAACCTGATGGGTATCGTGCCGTTCTTCCCTGGTGGAGCGAACATCACCGGCAACATCGCCGTGACGCTCGTGCTGGCACTGTTCACCTTCTTCATTGTCAATATATTCGGAAACAAGCATTATTGGAAGGATATTCTTTGGCCGGAGGTTCCGACCTGGCTGAAGGTGCCGCTTCCGTTGATGCCGGCGATCGAGATAATCGGAATATTCACAAAGCCTTTCAGCTTGATGGTCAGGCTTTTCGCCAACATCCTCGCAGGACACTTCATGATTCTTGGAGTCGTGGCTGTGATATTCCTGACCGCTGAGCTTGGAGCCGCCTTGAACGGCAGCCTTACGGTTGTGGCTGTCCTGCTGGGTGTGTTTATGGATTGTCTGGAATTGCTTGTGGCGTTCATTCAGGCCTACGTCTTCACGATGCTGTCGGCCGTCTTCATAGGACTGTCGCGGCAGAGACCGGAGGCTTCGGAATAATTTTGGAATATTCAGAATAATTAATTTAAAATCATAGGATTATGTTACTTTCTACAATGTTGCTTCAGGCCCTCTCTCTTGGTAGAGTAGGTGCGGCTCTTGGTGCTGGTCTGGCTGCTTTCGCCGCCGCTTTCGGTATCGGTAAGATCGGTACGGCTTCCCTTGAGGCCGGAGCCCGTCAGCCGGAAAAGGCTGACCACTACAGGATGACGGCTATCATCGTCAGCGCCTTCATCGAAGGTGCCTGTCTGTTCGCTATCGTTGTTTGTCTTATCGCGAAATAGCAAATGTCACTCATCACTCCTGATTTCGGATTGCTTGTGTGGATGACGCTGATCTTCGGCATCGTCTTCTTCGTGCTGGCGAAGTGGGGCTTCCCTATGATCACCGGCTCGGTCGAGAAGAGGGCGCAGAGGATAGGTGAATCCATCAAGGCTGCCAAGGAGGCGGAGGAGAAGCTTCGCAATCTGGCTGAGGAACAGTCCCGGATGATCGAGGAGACCAGGCAGGAGCAGAGCCGGATTCTGAAGGAGGCCGCGGCTTCGAGGGACAACATCGTTGAGCAGGCGAAGGTTCAGGCGAGGGAGGAGGCTTCCCGCATTCTGGATCAGGCCCGCACGCAGATCGCCGCCGAGAAGGAGAGCGCTTTGCGGGATGTCCGCAAGGAGGTCGCGCTGCTTTCTGTCAGCGTCGCCGAGAAGGTGCTGAAGGCGAGCCTTTCGGATGGTGCTGAGCAGTCGGCTCTGGTTGATAGGCTTGTGGATGAGGTTTCCTCGTCTAAGGACTTGAAGAATTGATGCTATGAACACAGGAATTATCGCGACACGTTACGCCACCGCACTTCTGAAGCTGGTCGAAGAGACCGGCTCCGGTGAGTTGGTTGCGGCCCAGGTGCAGGTCATTGAGAAGGCTCTTGACGAAGTGCCTGATTTCCGGCGTGCCGTGGATGATCCTGCGGTTGCGGCGGTTCAGAAAATCTCGCTTTTTGAGGCTGCGTTGAAAGATTCGATGGCTCAGGAACTGCATAAATTCCTCGAACTCTTGATCCGTAACGGCCGCATCGGTGATGTAAGGCTGGTTCTGACCACCTTCGTCACTGAATATTACCGCTCACGGCACATCAAGCGCGCGCGGCTTGTGGTCGCTGATCCGGCACTGCTGGACCCTGAGCCAACTCCTTCGGACCCTGTGCCTGTCGAAGGGTCGCTTCGACAAGCTCAGCGACCGGCATTGGAGTCCCGTCTCCGTGATTTGGTCGAGAAACAGACCGGCTGCAGGCTGATCCTGAAAACCGAAGTCAACCCGTCCCTCATAGGCGGCTTCGTCTTCGAGGTCGAGGACACCGTCCTGGACGCTAGCGTCTCCCGCCAGCTCGATTTCATCCGGCGTCAATTCATAGAAAAGAACAGAAGAATAGTTTAGTATGGACAACATAAAACCAAGTGAAATCTCCCAGGTGCTTCTGGAACAGCTGAAAGACATCGACACCTCCCTCCGGTTCGAGGAAATCGGCAAAGTCCTTCAGGTCAGCGATGGTGTGGCCAGAATGTACGGCCTGACCAACGCCGAGGCCGGAGAACTGCTCGAATTCGAGAGCGGAGTCATGGGTGTCGTGATGAACCTTGAGCAGGACAATGTCGGAGCCGTGCTTCTCGGCCCTACCGATGAGGTCAAGGAAGGAATGACAGTCCGCAGAACCGGACGTATCGCCTCCATCAAGGTGGGCGAGCAGATGCTCGGAAGAGTGGTCGATCCGCTTGGCGTTCCGCTTGACGGACTCGGCAAGGTCGAAGGAGACCTGACGGAGATGCCGCTGGAGCGCAAGGCTCCCGGTGTAATATTCCGTCAGCCCGTCACCGAGCCTCTCCAGACCGGAATCATGGCGATTGACTCGATGATCCCGATCGGCCGTGGCCAGAGGGAACTCATCATCGGCGACCGTCAGACCGGCAAGACCGCCATAGCCATCGACACGATCATCAACCAGCGCGCCAACTACGAGGCTGGTAATCCTGTCTATTGCATCTATGTGGCTATCGGACAGAAGGGTTCCACCGTGGCCAACATCGTGGAGACGCTCCGCTCGAAGGGTGCGATGGACTACACGGTTGTCATCGCCGCCACCGCGGCCGATCCCGCCGCGCTGCAGTATTTCGCCCCGTTTGCCGGAGCAGCTGTGGGGGAATATTTCCGTGACACCGGCCGTGCCGCCCTCGTTGTCTATGACGACCTTTCAAAGCAGGCTGTGGCCTACCGTGAGGTTTCGCTGATCCTTCGCCGACCTTCCGGTCGCGAGGCCTATCCGGGCGATGTCTTCTACCTGCACTCACGGCTTCTGGAAAGAGCCGCGAAGATCATTGACCAGCAGGAGGTCGCTGAGCAGATGAACGACCTTCCGGACTCGTTGAAGGGCAAGGTCAAGGCTGGAGGTTCGCTGACTGCGCTGCCTATCATCGAGACCCAGGCCGGCGACGTGTCCGCCTACATCCCGACCAACGTGATTTCCATCACCGACGGTCAGATCTACCTTGAGACTGACCTGTTCAACCAGGGCCAGCGTCCGGCCATCAATGTGGGCATCTCCGTGTCCCGTGTCGGCGGAGCCGCTCAGGTGAAGTCGATGAAGAGTGTGGCCGGAACCCTGAAGATCGAGCAGGCGCAGTTCAACGAGCTGGAGTCATTCTCGAAGTATTCATCGGATGTGGACAGAGTGACGGAAATGGTTCTGGACAAGGGCCGCAAGAACAATCAGCAGCTGATCCAGCCGCAGTACTCTCCGATGCCAGTCGGTGAGGAGGTCGCCGTCCTTTATTGCGGCACCCACGGCTTGATGAAGGACATCAGCCTGGATCAGGTGCATGAGTTCGATGTCCTGTTCCTTGAACGGATGAGGGCCACCCATCAGACCGATGTACTTGACAAACTGTCGGCGGGAAAGGTGGATCCGGAACTGTTCACCGTGATCGAGGATGTGGCTTCCGGCGTGGTGAGGTCAATTCTTATAGATTCCGGCAAAAGGAAGATGAAAGTCAAGAAGTTCAATTAGTTGTAGAAGAATATGCCGTCACTGAAGGAGATAAAGGGCAGGATCAATTCCATCAGCAGCACTCTGGCGATCACCTCGGCGATGAAGATGGTGGCAGCCGCGAAGCTGCAGAAAGCGCAGATGGCGATTCAGAACATGCTTCCGTACGAGAGGCGACTGCACTCGATGCTCATCGACCTGATGGGGGCAATGAATATTTCCGCCGCGGCTTCGGAAGATGGTTCCGTACGTGGCTCAGGATCAGCTGAACGTGGATTTGACCAGAGTGGTGATCGGTTGAGCCTGTCGAACCGGCACGACCTGGCGGGGATGGACGGGGCATATTCATTGATGGCTCAGCGTGAGGTGCGAAAGGTTGCGATTGTCGCCTTCGCCTCCAATTCTTCGCTCTGCGGCGCGTTCAATTCCAACGTCATCCGGGAGGCCACGGCGGTGATCAATGAATACCGTGCCTCAGGTCTTGGCGATGCCGACATCACGGTCTATTCCGTAGGCCGAAAGATGGCGGAGGCGATGAAGAAGCTTGGCTTCCCAAGTCCCGCGGATTTCACGAAGATGTCGGATTCTCCGTCATACGATGCGGCCTCCGCTTTGGCTCAGGAACTGTTTGACGGCTTTGTCTCCGGTCGGTTCGACAAGGTGGAGCTGGTTTATAATCACTATAAATCAACCTCTTCACAGCCGACCACAAGGCAGACCTATCTGCCTCTGTCCTTGGCCGACGCCACCGCAGACCTTCAGGCCGGAAAGATCACCGATCCCGCCTCTGAAACCGACACGAACAGGGTCGCTGAGCCCGTCGGAGCGCCGGTGGTTCGACAGGGCTCACCAACCACAGAAGACCTGATCGTAGAGCCATCCAAGGAGGCCTTGATAGCCACCCTCCTCCCGAAGGTAATCCGCCTTCGCATATTCACCACCCTGCTGGACAGCGCCGCCGCCGAGCACGCCGCCCGCACCGTAGCTATGCAGCTTGCCACCGACAACGGCAACGACCTCCTTCAGGAACTCACTCTTGAATATAACAAGGGCCGTCAGCAAAAGATCACCTCCGAGATCCTCGACCTCGTCGGTGGTTCGATGCAGTAATCCACCGGTCACTGAGCTTGTCGAAGTGCCCGATGAATATTTCTATAATCAAATCTTTTTTTTGTGTCTTCTTTGCGAAATTTCGTATCTTGAACCAGGAAATGAACAATGATTATGGGACACAATCTTAAATTCTTGATTATTACAATAATAGCGATATCTTTGACTGACGTGCTTGCCGCACGGACATATTCAAGAAGAGTAGTGCTTGGTGACGAGAGGTTCGAGGAGTACCAGCCGCTGCTGCAAGGGAAGCGGGTTGCGGTGTTCAGCAATCAGACGGGTATAGTCGGAGACAAGGTGACCGGCTCCAAGTTGGCAGACGCTCTTGCTGAATATGGCGGGTGCTTTCCTCGAAAGAGAGTTGATGAGATTTCCTTGATCCCGTTCACCGAACCTTCCGTCTCTGGCGGAAAGATTGAGTACGGTCAGCACATTGTTGATGCCTTGATCGAAAAAGGAGTAGATGTCAAGGCAATCTTCTCTCCGGAGCACGGCTTCCGTGGCAACGCCGATGCCGGAGAGCACGTCAGCAGCAGTGTGGACGAGAAAACCGGAGTGGAGATCCTGTCGCTTTACGAGAAAGGCTCACGGATTCCGAGCAAGGAGAAAACCGATAAGTTTGATGTCCTTGTGATTGATATTCAGGATGTAGGCCTTAGGTACTATACCTATTATATCACAATGCATCATCTGATGGAGGCCTGCGCCAGAGACGGGAAACAGGTCGTCATTCTTGACCGCCCGAACCCGAACGGCTTCTATGTTGACGGTCCTGTTCTGGATATGAAATTCAAGTCCGGTGTCGGTTGGCTGCCGATCACGACTGTTCACGGAATGACGCTCGGTGAGTTGGCGCTGATGATCAACGGCGAGAAATGGCTGGAGAACGGTACCTGCGACCTGACTGTGGTTCCGTGCCTGAATTACACCCATAACACCCGCTACAGCCTTATCCTGCCGCCTTCCCCGAACATTAAGGACATGAGGGCCGTGTACCTATATTCATCAACCTGCTACTTCGAGGGTACGGTGGTCAGCCTCGGCCGCGGCACGCAGTTCCCGTTTGAGACCTACGGGCATCCGGCGATGACGGGATATTCCTTCTCCTTTGTGCCTCGAAGCATCCCCGGCGCGAAAAGCCCGCAGTTCCTGGATGAGGAGTGCCACGGCGTTGACCTTCGCCGCAAGCCGCTCCGCGACATTTGGGCGGAAAAGATCAATCTTGAATATGTCATCGATGCTTACCGCAATCTGAATATGGGCGATAAGTTCTTCGGTAAGAACAACTTCTTTGAACTTCTCGCCGGTGTGGACTGGTTCCGCTCGATGATAGGGAACGGTTCCTCCGCCGCCGAGATCTCCGCCCGTTGGGCCTCCGATGTCGAAAACTTCAAGTCCCGCCGCGCGCCTTACCTCCTTTATCCCGAGATATAAAGCAAAAACCGAAGCGAGGTTCTCACCCGGCTTCGGCTAATCTTATTCAATACTTATGAAATAACTATTGAGTCAGTTTTTGGTTTATGAGTAAAAATATTTATGTCGATTACTCTTTTATGCCATTTCCGTGCCAAAGTTGATTCCGGTTCGAAATATTTTTTCCTATATTGTCTATGTCTTTGAATGTCATTTGTTTTCAGTACTTGCACGGAAAATTATAACTGTGATTATAATAACCGAAGTTATAATTTTGTCGATAAAGCTTTGAAAATGTTTATGAGTGGCTGTTTTCTAAGTACTTACTCAATTGTTGAGGAGGCACTTTTGCATTGTGCCCGAGTTCTTGCCTTGTTTTGCCTTGTGTGGACGAGAATTTGGCAATATGCCAGGGAGTGGTTAACTTTGCGGTGTTATGGTGCGGACAGCGGACATAGATTCTTTGTTCAGGCTTTACTACAGGCCTTTGTGTGTCTATGCGCTGCACTATCTCAAGGACAAGGATCTGATCGAGGATCTGGTACAGGAGGCTTTCACGGCATATTGGATGAAGCAGGCGGCGAGTGACGGGATTGATAGTCCGAGGGCTTATCTTTACACGGCTGTGAGGAATCGGTGCATTGATGCCATCAGGAGGCAACGGCAGGATGTGTCGCTGGACAGCCTTGAGAATGAGATACTTCCGGTTGAGGATGACGTGGCGATTTCCGATGATGAGGCCGTGGACAATTCCGTTAAAGAGGCGCGGATCTGGTCGGCCATTGACCGCCTTCCGGCCAAAAGGAGGAGAATATTCCTGATGAGCCGCCGCGACGGGATGAAGTATAGCGAGATCGCTCAGTCGCTCGGCCTTTCCGAGAACACCGTACGTAACCAGATCAGCAAGGCACTTGAGGCTATCCGCCAAGGTGTCAAGAAGGTCATCTTGTTCTTGATGTCGCTCTAGAATATTCAGACATCGCCTTAAGCCTTGAGAAGGAGCGGCTAACAAGGAGCTTTTGCCGTACGTTTTCTGCCCCATAAACCATAGGCCCCCGCTCTTCCAGGTGTGAAAAACCTTGCGCACCTAAAATGTCATCTGCCTGAAGGCTAGT
>ERZ1023897.70-NODE-70-length-42859-cov-17.944912_pt1 | contig 42859 bp, 33 predicted proteins | sample MGYA00380399_ERZ1023897 | MGnify/ENA primary metagenome ERZ1023897 (study PRJEB33179, sample SAMN07448995) | human gut metagenome | biome: Human-gut; feature: Human associated habitat; material: Faeces | host: Homo sapiens | place: India: Bhopal | collected... | reverse complement strand
TGCGGCGGGGTATACACGGAAAACTTTAACCCTACTGCATCGTGGGGGGCCGGGCGATGTAATCGCCTGGACCGGGGCCAGGAGGGGGACTGGCTTCTTTTTTGCTGAACGCGAAATGCTGAAGCACGAAATGCAAATGGCTAGATAATAAAAAAGGGGCTTAAGCTTTTTGGGCTTAAGCTCCTTTTTTTATGATGGGCGCTTTTCTTGCGCTTTTCTTGCTGCTTTTCTTAGCGCTTTCTTTTTCGCTTTCTTAGCGCTTTTTATTGCTTCGATAACCAGTCTTTATCCTTCTGGTCTTCTTCGAAATCTTTTTCTGAGAAGAGGTTGGTCTGACCGGTCAGTTCGTCAATCACCTGTTGCTCGCTTTTGCCAGCATCTGGATCAAGGTTTTCACCTTCATTCTCTGAGTCAGAACCATCCGGTTCCTCATCATTATCCTCAGAAGGAGGTTCTGGGAATCGGGTTGGCTCCAGTTCTTCTATGCTGTCAATCTTGAATGTCGTGAGACGCTTACCCTTTGCCTTGAAACTCTTCTGCGAAATGAACTGCTCGGCATCGATTTCTTCGGCAGGACGGATGGCATCCACACCGCCATAAGTAACCTTGATGCGTGGATAAATCGTATCGGTAAGCAAGATGAGCTTGCAGTTAGGGTTCTCTCCCATGAAATTCTGATGGCGCTTGGTGGCATCCATCGTGAATCGCTTGATGTATGGATATCCCTGATTGTCGGCATCGTAAAGGATAGCCGTCCATATCTTGTGCTCATCCCATTTCTCTAAGCGGATGATGTTGTCCTCGTAGTGGTTGTTGACATCGAAATTGGTGATGTAGAATTCACCGTTGTCGAGTACTACCAAGATAGAATCATCATCATTGAATTCGCCCAGGAAGCGGCCGTTCTCATCGTAGTTGATGCGGTTTACGTCTGGGTCGAACCAAACCTTTCTGCCTCCTAACGTGCTGTGGCCGTGACTCTTCAGACCGATGCGGCGAATGGTGCGCTTGGTCAGGAGATTTCCTTTGGCAGCACGTCCCTTGATCAGAATGTCAGAGAAATCCTTCTCCAGAAAGATGCTCTGGCGCTTCTTCGTCAGGTCGGGCTCCATTGTACACTTGATGATTTCTGCCTCTCCATTCGGATTGGCGGTGAAGTAGATGACGCGGCTGCCAGGTGTGCCCTGGGTGATGTCATACAACTTGTCGCGGGTCATGGCGGTTACGTTGAATCGCTTGATGAAGTAATCGCCTTGTTTGCCGTCGCGGTAAACACAGTTGTAGATGGTGCGCTTGTCGTTCTTCTTGAATACCTGAACATGGAGGATATTCTTGCCGACGAATATCTTGTCTGCTACCTTGGTGACTTTAAACTTGCCATCCTTATAAAAGATGATGATGTCATCGAGGTCGGAGCAGTTGCATACGAATTCATCCTTCTTCAACCCTGTACCAACGAAACCTTCCTGACGGTTGATATAGAGTTTCTGGTTAGCCTCTACCACCTTAGTCACCTCAATGGTATCGAAGTTTCTGATTTCTGTTTTGCGAGGATGGTTCTTTCCATACTTGCCCTTGAGATATTCAAACCAGTTGATGGTTACATCAGTCATGTGAGCCAGGTCGTTCTCTATCTCTGCAAGTTCTGCCTTAATCTTCATCAGCAGTTCGTCTGCCTTATCCTTATTATATTTAAGGATTCGCTGCATCTTGATTTCCAGGAGTTTGAGAATGTCCTCGCGGGTAATTTCCCGATGGAAGGCATACTCTACCATACCCTTACCGTCTACTTCGGCAGTAAAGAGTTTGTCCTTGAATGGCTCGAGTTTTGAATCGATGAAGGCAACAACTTCATCCTGACTCTTACTCTGCTCAAACTTTCGCTCCTTGTAGATGCGTTCCTCGATGAAAATCCGTTCGAGAGAAGAGAAGAAGAGCTGCTCCTCCAATTCTCCCTTTCTGATCATCAGTTCCTTGCGCAGCAATCCCATAGTGCGGTCTACGCTGTGGCGCAACACATCGCTGATGGTGAGGAATACAGGTTTGTTGTCTTCGATGACACAGCAGTTGGGCGAGATGTTGATTTCGCAATCGCTGAATGCGTAGAGTGCGTCCATCGTTTTGTCTGATGAGGTACCTGGTGCCAGATGCACAAGAATCTCAACATTTGCCGAAGTAACATCGTCTACCTTGCGTGCCTTAATCTTACCTTTTTCTACCGCTTTGGTGATAGAATCGATGAGGCTGCCTGTAGTCTTGCTGAATGGTATCTCGCTGATAACGAGTGTCTTGTTGTCGAGCTTGTCTATCTTGGCTCTTACCTTCAATGCACCACCTCGCTGTCCATCATTGTATTTACTTACATCGATGGCACCACCTGTAGGGAAGTCGGGATAGAGTTGGAATGGCTCGCCCTTGAGATAGTGGACGGCAGCATCGCAAATCTCATTGAAATTATGTGGCAAAACCTTACTGCTCAATCCCACGGCAATACCCTCGGCACCTTGTGCCAGGAGCAGCGGGAATTTGGCAGGGAGCGTGATAGGCTCCTTGTTTCTGCCATCATAAGAGAGTTGCCAGTCGGTGGTTTTAGGATTGAAAACCACATCGAGAGCAAACTTAGAGAGGCGTGCCTCGATATATCGGGGAGCAGCGGCACGGTCGCCCGTAAGAATGTTTCCCCAGTTACCCTGCGTATCGATGAGTAGGTCTTTCTGTCCCATCTGTACCAAAGCATCTCCGATAGACGCATCACCATGAGGGTGAAACTGCATGGTATGTCCCACGATATTGGCAACCTTGTTGTATCTTCCGTCGTCCATGCGCTTCATAGAGTGGAGGATGCGTCGCTGTACCGGTTTCAAACCATCCTCAATATGAGGAACGGCACGCTCGAGGATCACATACGATGCATAGTCGAGGAACCAGTTCTGATACATTCCGCTGAGGTGATGTACAGCAGAAGCATCGAATCGGTTCACCGGCTTATAATCAGAATGTTCTTCGGTCGAAATCTCCTCGTTGGCATCTTCTGCAGCATCCTGTTCAGATTCTGTAGAAGAATTTTCCAAATTTGGCGATTTTTCCTCTTCAAGACCGTTTTTATCTTTAATTTCGTCGCTCATATATAGCTTTTAATACTTATTTTATTAATTTATGGCAAAAATACAACAATTTTTCGAGAAAAAAGAGTATCTTTGCCGAAAATTTGAAAAAAATAAGATTTAATCATGGCACAGGAAGATGTTTTTAAGAAAATTGTAAGCCATTGCAAGGAATATGGCTTCGTGTTCCCAAGTAGTGAAATTTATGATGGCTTGGCTGCCGTTTATGACTATGGTCAGAATGGTGTTGAGCTCAAAAACAATATCAAGCAGTACTGGTGGCAGAGTATGGTATTGTTGCACGAGAACATTGTTGGTCTCGATGCAGCTATCTTCATGCACCCTACAGTATGGAAGGCATCTGGACACGTAGATGCTTTCAATGACCCATTGATTGATAACCGTGATTCAAAGAAGCGTTATCGTGCCGATGTGCTCATCGAGGATCACATGGCTAAGTATGAGGAGAAGATTGCCAAGGAGATTGCCAAGGCTAAGAAGCGTTTCGGCGATAGCTTTGATGAGGCTCAGTTCCGTGCAACTAATCCTCGCGTTCTGGAGAACCAGAAGAAGTTTGATGATCTCCACGCCCGCTATACTGAGGCTATGCAGGGTCCTAACCTGGAGATGCTGAAGCAGATTATCGAGGATGAGGGTATTGTTTGCCCTATCAGCGGTACCAAGAACTGGACTGATGTCCGTCAGTTCAACCTGATGTTCTCTACCCAGATGGGTGCTGCCAGCGATGCTACAAGCAAGGTATATCTCCGTCCTGAGACTGCTCAGGGTATCTTCGTAGATTATCTGAGCGTTCAGAAGACCGGCCGTATGAAGTTGCCATTCGGTATCTGCCAGATTGGTAAGGCTTTCCGTAACGAGGTTGTAGCCCGTCAGTTCGTATTCCGTATGCGTGAGTTCGAGCAGATGGAGATGCAGTTCTTCTGCCAGCCTGGTACTGAGATGAAGTGGTTTGAATATTGGAAAAAGGTTCGTCTGGCTTGGCACGAGGCTCTCGGTATGGGTAATGAGAACTACCGTTACCACGATCACGAGAAGCTGGCTCACTATGCCAATGCTGCTACCGACATCGAGTTTAAGATGCCATTCGGCTTCAAGGAGGTAGAGGGTATCCACAGCCGTACCAATTTCGACCTTTCTCAGCACGAGAAGTACAGTGGCCGTTCTATCAAGTACTTCGATCCAGAGAAGAACGAGAGCTATGTACCTTACGATGTAGAGACATCTATCGGTGTAGACCGTATGTTCCTCAGCGTAATGTGCCACTCTTACTGCGAGGAGAAGCTGGAGAATGGCGAGACACGTGTTGTTTTGCGTTTGCCAGAGGCTTTGGCACCTGTTAAGTGTGCTGTGTTCCCATTGGATAAGAAGTATGGTTTGCCAGAGTTGGCTCACGAAATCGTTGACGAACTGAAGTTCCACTTCAATACTCACTATGGCGATCCTAAGGATTCTATCGGTAAGCGTTATCGCCGTCAGGATGCTATCGGTACTCCATTCTGTATCACCGTAGACCACGAGACTCCAAACGATCATAAGGTAACTCTGCGTTATCGTGATACCATGGAGCAGGAGCGCGTAGCTATCTCAGATCTTCGCAGCATCATCGAGGAGCGCGTAAGCATCACTAGCGTATTGAAGAAGCTTGGCAAGGAAATCAAGAACTTCTAATTAATCAAATACATTTAGATGAATCTTAAGAGTTTGAAATATTTCTTCTTCCTCATGATGGCAGTGATCACACTGTCATCATGTAGCGAAGATGATGATAATGTCTCGGAATATGCCAACTGGCAGGAGCGTAACGAGCAGGCTTTTGCCGATACATTGGCTTATGCCAGAAAGATGGGCGAAGCTAACGGCTGGTACGTTTATAAGAACTGGACGTTCGAAAAACAGACTCCGACTCTGAACAAGGATCAGAATGGTAATTTAGTGACCCTTACTTATAAGGATTGCGATAATATCATCGTTCATGTTCTGAAGAAGGGAGAGGGGAAAACTTCTCCAATCCTTACCGATTCGGTACAGGTGAGCTATCGTGGTCGTTTCATTCCTACTGATAATTATAAGGAAGGTTACGTCTTCGACCAGAGTTTTACGGGTACTTTTGATGCTGCTACAGCTAATCCTACCCGTAGTGTGGCCGGTGGATTTATCGATGGTTTTACTACCGCATTGCTCAAGATGCATCCGGGCGACCATTGGCAGGTGTTCATTCCATACCAGCTGGCTTATGGCGAGAGCGGTAATTCTTCAATCCAAGGCTATTCAATGCTCCGTTTTGAGATGGTGCTCAAGAGTTATAAGAGAGCTTCTGGCAAGAAGTGGATTACTGAATAATAAGAATAAAGATTTAGAGAAAAGTATGTGCATATGTTTGAAATGATATATGCACATATTTTTTTGTATGAGCGATATACGAGAAATTAATTTATGCTTTATAGCAAGAAGACAGATTGTTTGATGGAGTCGATTCGCCTGGGTAGGGAGATGGATCGGCGCGAGAAACTCAATCTTATTGTAGGATTGAGTATACCTTCTATGTTGGCTCAGATTTCTACGGTGATGATGTTCTTCATCGATGCTTCGATGGTGGGTCATCTGGGAGCAGAGGCTTCTGCCAGCATCGGATTGATTGAGTCAACTACCTGGCTTATAGGTAGCTTGCTCAGTGCGGCAGCTACTGGCTTTTCAGTACAGGTAGCTCATTTTATCGGAGCTAATGATTTTGCAAATGCCCGTCAGGTGTTTCGCCATGCGCTGATTTGCGGTGTGGCGTTCAGCATTTTTGTTTCTCTTCTCTGTGTCGGCATTCATGCTTATCTGCCTTATTGGCTGGGTGGAGGTGCCGATATTGCCACCAATTCCTCTCGCTATTTTCTGATATATGGTCTGGTACTTCCATTCGTTTTCCTTTATCATATATCCGAGATGATGCTGAAATCTGCGGGCAATATGCATACGCCTAGTGTGATGGCAGTATTGATCTGCATCTGCGATGTGATATTCAATTACCTGTTTATCTATATCCTGAAGTTGGGTGTTGTGGGGGCTGCCTTAGGAACGGCGATGGCTTATGTCTGCATCTCTCTGCCTAATCTTTATCTTGCAGGTTTCAAGAATAAGATTCTGAATCTCCGTCAGGACCATGTCCGTTTCCGTTGGGTCAGGTCGTATGTTCATAATGCCTGTAAAATCAGCATTCCGATAGCCATACAGAACATATTGATGAGCGGGGCGCAGATAGTGAGTACCATGATTGTGGCACCTCTTGGCAATATAGCCATTGCTTCCCATTCTTTTGCTATTACTGCTGAGAGTCTTTGCTATATGCCGGGCTATGGTATTGGTGATGCGGCTACTACTCTGGTGGGACAGACGCATGGAGCAGGGCGAGTAGGTTTGTGCAAGAATTTTGCTTATATGACAGTAGGACTTGGAATGGCTGTGATGGCTGTGATGGGAGTGGTGATGTATGCCTTTGCTCCTGAGATGATTGGCGTTCTTTCTCCGGTAGAAAGCATCCGTGAGATGGGTACCGTCTGTTTGCGCATCGAGGCTTTTGCTGAACCATTCTTTGCAGCCAGCATCGTGACCTACTGTGTTTGTGTAGGAGCGGGCGATACCAGGAAACCGGCGATGATCAATCTCGGTACCATGTGGCTGGTGCGCCTCACTCTGGCTTATGCGCTTTCCAAGAGCTATGGCTTGGAGGGAGTATGGATAGCGATGGCTACCGAACTCACATTCAGGGGAATCCTCTTCCTTATCCGCCTCTTCAGAGGTTCATGGATGAAGAGTTTTCATGTAGGTTAGGATTGGTTTTCTGCCTCCAATGTTAGTTTTAGGTTAAGATTTGCATACATCGGGAAGATATTCTCTAAAATGTTTGCAAATCTTTTTTATTTTTCTTAATTTTGCATCGCAGAAGGTAATCATGTTACTGGATATGTCGTTATATATTATGTGAACTTATAAAATAGCATGATATATATATAATAAGGTATATAGAAAGAATGATATAGAAAACAATAAATACATAAATAATTAAAATCAGATGAAACTAAGAAAGATTTTTGCAGCAGTTGTGCTGTTCCTTTCTGCAGGTACAGCGATGGCACAGCAGATGCCAGCTATTCCGGTAGACAAGAATGTGAAGATAGGTCGTCTTGATAATGGATTGACTTACTACATTCGTCACAACAGTTATCCTGAGCATGTAGCCAGTTTCTACATCGCTCAGAAAGTGGGTTCTATCAATGAGAATGATGACCAGCGCGGTTTGGCTCACCTCTTGGAGCATCTTGCCTTCAATGGTACCGACCATTTCAAGGGCAACTCTCTGCAGGACTATCTGCAGAGCATCGGTGTGCAGTATGGCCGTAATCTCAATGCCTATACCAGCGTAGAGAAAACCGTATATTACTTCACCGATGTACCTACTACCCGCCCTACAGCCGTAGATTCATGCATGCTCATCCTCAAGGATTGGAGCAACGGTATCTCTCTTACCAAGGAAGCCATCAATGACGAGCGCGATGTGGTACACAATGAGTACCGTATGCGTATCGTAGGTCAGCAGCGCATGATAGAACGTTCACTTCCTAAGCTCTATCAGGGCGAAAAGTATGGCTACCGTTTCCCTATCGGTTTGATGAGCGTTATCGATGGCTGTAAGCCAGAAACTCTCCGTGCTTACTACCGCAAATGGTATCGCCCAGACAATCAGGCTATTATCATCGTGGGTGATGTAGATGTAAATCATATCGAAGCTAAGATCAAGGAACTCTTCTCCGGTATCAAGGTACCTAAGAATGCCGCTAAGGTTGAGAAGGTAGAAGTATCTGATAATGATTCTGCCATCTATGTTATCGACAAGGATAAGGAGCAGCAGGTTGATCTCTTCCAGGTTTATATGAAGCACAATGCTGTGCCAGATTCTCTGAAGGGCAATATGAGCTATCTCCTGAAGGGATACATGGATAACGTGATTTCTTCTATGATTGCTGCCCGTTATGCTGAGAAGGCATTGGAGCCAGACTGTCCATATCTCCAGGCAAGTGCCGGTGATGGTTCATACTTGATTTCAAGCACAAAGGATGCTTTCACCCTTACCGGTGTGGCCAAGCCAGGAAAGATCAAGGAGGCTTATGCTGCTGTTCTCCGCGAGGCACAGCGTATGCATGAGTTCGGTTTCACAGCTACTGAGTATCAGCGTGCCAAGGATGAATTCATGAGCCAGGTTGACAAGGCTCTTGCCAACAAGGATAAGATGAAGAACGAGCAGTTTACCACCCAGTATGTGGATAATTTCACTTCTAACGAGCCTATTCCGTCAGTAGAAGAGGAGAGCCAGATCTGGAAGATGGTAGTTCCAAACTTGCCTCTTGAGGTTATCAACAGCTATGCCAAGCAGTTGGTTTGCCAGAGCGATACCAACCTTGTATCATTGGTAATGATGCGCGAGCAGGCTGGTGCCGTTTATCCTACAGAGCAGGAACTCTCTGCCATCGTAAAGCAGGTACGTGCTGAGAAGCTCGAGGCTTATGTGGATAATGTTAAGCAGGAACCTCTCATCGCTCAGGCTCCTAAGGCTGGTAAGATTAAGAAGACTGTTGAGAACAAGAAGTTGGGCTTCAAGGAGTTGACTCTTTCTAATGGCGCTAAGGTGGTATTGAAGAAGACTGATTTCAAGGACAACGAGGTTGCTTTCGCTGCTTCAGCCAATGTGGGTTATTCTACTTTCGGCAAAGAAGATTTCCTGAATGCTGCATTCGCAGCTGAGGTTCTCGATGCTAGTGGTCTTGGCGATTTCTCAAGCAATGAGCTTGATAAGGCTTTGGCAGGTAAGCAGGCTGGCGTTTCGTTCAGCTTGAGTCCTTTCAATCATGGTTTGAAGGGTAATTCTACTCCTAAGGACATCGAAACCCTGATGCAGCTCATCTATCTCAAGATGACCGCAGTAAGCAAGGACCAGAAGAGCTTCGACAATATGAAGAGTATGATGGCTACTGTTCTTGCCAACAAGAGCAACAACCCAAGCCTCGTATATCAGGATTCTGTTCAGAGCACCCTCTATTTGGGTAGCAAACTTGCCCGTGTGCCAGAGGCAAGCGATATAAAGGATATCAACTACGACCGTATCCTGGAGATTGGTAAGCAGTTCTACGGCAATGCCAAGGACTTCACCTTCTATTTCGTAGGTAACTATGATGAGAAGACTCTCCTTCCACTCATCGAGCAGTATATTGCCAGTCTGCCAAACAATGGCTTCAAGCTTAAGAACAAGCAGATTCCTTATGCTAAGGGTAAGGTAAGCAATGTCTTTACCAAGGCAATGGAGAATCCACAGAACCAGGCAACAGAGATCTGGTATACCAAGGCTCCATTCACCTTGCAGTATATGGTTCTTGCTGATGTTTCAGCCCGCCTTTTGGAGATGAAGTATTTGCGTACTATCCGTGAGGAACTCAGTGCTGCTTATCATGCAGGAGCAAACTATGGTTTGCTTCGCGATTATGATAACAAGGCTGCCATCTCTATTTCAGCCGTGGCTCAGCTGAACCCAGAGAAGTCGGATATCGCTATTCCTTACTTCTTCAAGGGTATGGAAGAGACCGTAGCCCAGCCAAATGCAGAAGACCTTCAGAAGGTAAAGGAGATTCTCCTGAAGCAGGCTGCTGTTAGCGAGAAGTCTAACGGTTATTGGCTTGGTGCGTTGAGCACATACGAGCGTATGGGCGTTGATACTCATAGCGATTACAAGGAGATGGTGAAGAATCTGAAGGCATCTGAGATTTCAGATTTCCTGAAGAATGTCATCTTGAAGAGTGGTAATCATTTCGAGATCATCATGAAGGCAGTGAAGAACGAGAAGTAAAATCTCGGACTTGATATAATAAACGAAAAAATCCCGTTGTACAAGCCAGATGGCTGACAACGGGATTTTTACGTTTTTTTCTTTTCCCAAAATTTTTGAAACTCATCATTTAAGAGTCGTTTCGAAAAATCTCTCTTTTAAAAGAAAGGATGCGTCCTTAACTATATATGTATAAGAGCATCATCTTTCCTCCTTTATTTCTTGTTTCTGAAGAGTATTAACCTCTTCTCTTTGCCTTAGAAGCAAGAGCCTCGCGGCGATCCTGGAGAATCTGTTGGCATCTATCGATAGCCTGATTCTGATTTTCTGAATTTACCTTAATTAAATCATTCATAACCTATTGATATTTGTTAACTGCTTGCAAAGATAGGGGTTTCTACCTATTTCTAGGTACAAAATGTATGAAAATGCGTGTTTTATTCGTTATTTTTTGATTTATGTCAAAAAAATGTGCAATCGTTTGAACAGTTTCCCCCTTTAGAATGATAATTGGTATTTCCTGAACGTTTTTTTTCATTATCTTTTAAACGAATTGTCATCGCAATCGTCTATAATAACGTAAAAAGAGCAGAAATGCTGAGTTTTTAGGGAGATTCATACGCGAAATAGGGATTTTTCTTATCGTATTCCCGTTTTTTTTGCGAACTTTGCACCCGAAAGAACAATAGGAAGTATTGGGTATATATAAATAAGAGTGATAAAAATAAATATATAGAAAGCAATGAAAAAGGTATTTCTTTTGGCTGCCCTCGTGCTCGCATGCACAGCTGGCAGCAACGCAAGCGCTATGAACGAGGCAGCGCTCAATGCCTCAATGTCTGAGATGATGCCGGTTAAGAAAACGGCTAAGAAGACAACAAAGAAGACTCCAAAGAAGACTACGACCAAGAAGACTTCTACAAAGAAAACAACTTCTGCTGCATCTAACACAACAGCTGCGACTGCAACAACAACTGCAGCAACAACCAGCAATGCCGCTACATCTACCAGTGCAACCGGCAATGCAGGCTCAGCCGTTGCAGGTATCTTGGGTGCTGTACTGGGCGGAAACTCTAACAGCAGCAGCTCTGCAGGTAGCAGCATTATCAATGGCATTCTGAATAATGTAATCGGTTCAGGTACCTTCAGCAAGCAGGATCTCTGTGCCCATACCTGGAAGTACAGCAAGCCGGGATGCGCCTTTACCTCTGAGAATCTCTTGGCACAGGCTGGCGGTGAGATTGCTGCCAACAAGGTAGAGGAGAAGTTGGGTGAGTATTACAGCAAGTTTGGCTTCAGCGGCTCAAACACCTATTTCACCTTCAAAACTGATGGAACTTTCGCTGCCAAGATAGATGGCAAGTCATGGCAGGGCAATTATACTTTTGATGAGAAGACTCATGCCATTCAGATGAAGGGCTTGCTCTTGAGTATGTCGGGCTATGCTACGAAGACTACCAACGGCATCAGCCTGCTCTTCGACCAGAAGAAGTTGCTCAACCTCATCAAGACCATGGGTGCCCTCAAGGGCAGTTCTACCCTCAGCGCTATCGGTACTATCGCCAATAATTACGATGGTATGCGTGTAGGTTTCGAGATGACTAAGTAATCCTGAAGGATAGAATCCATAACTGAGCCTTCTGTTGAAGTTGGCTCAGTCAATAGAAATCGCCCTGTAAGAAGTAAAGCATCTTTCAAGCTATGCTTTGCTCTTTACAGGGCGATTTTTCTTGTTTATTTCACGTTCAGTTTCAATGTCTTTACATCCTTGCTGTTGGTTCCTATCATAATCTGGAAGTCGCCTGGTTCTATCACGTGCTTCAGATCTGCGTTGTAGAACTTGAGCATATCTGGGGTGATATCAAAGCTTACCTCCTTGCTTTCACCTACTGCCAGATGGATGCGCTGGAAACCTTTCAGTTCCTTTACAGGGCGGGAGATGCTGGCTACCATGTCACGGATGTAGAGCTGCACAATCTCGTCGGCATCGCGGGAGCCGTTGTTCTTAACGGTGACGCTAGCTGTAATCTTCTTGCCATCCTGCCATTCGGTAGCCTCCTCATTGCTGATGCCGGCCTCCTGGCTGCTCAGGCGGAAGTTGCTGTATGAAAAGTAGGTATAGCTCAAACCGTAACCGAAAGGATAGAGCGGACCATTGCTTACATCCAGACAGTTGCTGGCAAACTTGGCAAACTTCTCATTATCGTCTGCTACAGGGCGGCCGGTGTTCTGATGGTTGTAGTAGAGAGGCTCCTGACCGGTAGTCTTAGGCATCGAAGTGGTGAGCTTACCCGATGGCGATTTGTCGCCAAAGATGACATCGCAGAGTGCATCGCCCATCTCTGAACCTCCAAACCATACATTCATGATGGCTGGTACATGGGCTTTCTCCCAAGTAAGAACCGTAGGACGGCCCGCAAAGTTGAGGAGCACAACAGGCTTGCCCGTCTTCAGGAGTTCGGCAAGCAGTTCGCGCTGTACGTCCGGCATCTCCAGGTTGGTACGGCTACCGCATTCGCCACTCATCTCGGCACTTTCGCCCATAGCACATATAATGACATCTGCCTCTTTAGCTATCTTCAGCGCTTCAGCCTTCATCTCAGCCTCGTTGCCCCAGTTGATTGGCTTGCCGGATTCGCCGTTTTTCTGCAGTTCCTTATTGCGCCAGATATTGCTTCCCTGGGCATATAATAAGGTGGCTTTTCCGGCAAGTGCATGCTCCATTGCCTCCTTGATGGTGGTATATTTAGATGGTACCTGAGCCACGCTCCATGTACCGGCTATGTTGTTTCGGGTGTCGGCAAGCGGACCTATCAGGGCTATCTTTCCTTCCTTTTTCAGTGGCAGGATATTGCCTTCGTTCTTCAGGAGCACGAAGGTCTCTGCTGCTACATTGCGGGCTGCCTGACGGTTCTCAGCGGTATAAATCTCGCTCTTGCTGCGCTTGGTGTTGCAGTAGCGGTAAGGGTCGCTGAACAGACCCAGTTTATATTTCGCTTCCAGAATGCGGCGGCAGGCGATATTCACATCTTCCTCGCTCACCTTTCCTTCTGCTATGCTCTTTGCCAGATGCTTTACGAAGGCGTTGGAACACATATCCATGTCGGTACCAGCCTTCAGCGCCTGTTCTGAAGCCTCCTGGATGTCTTTTGCCGTTCCGTGCTGCAGAATCTCGGCGATAGAAGCGTAGTCGGTAACCACGAAACCGTTGAATCCCCACTGCTTTCTCAAGACATCGGTCATCATCCATTTGTTGGCTGTAGCAGGTATGTAGTCGATGAGATTGAATGAAGACATCACGCTGCCTACGCCAGCCTTCACCACTGCCTCGTAAGGTGGCAGATACTGGTTCATCATGCGCACGCGGCTCATATCTACCGTGTTATATTCCTTTCCGCTCTCAACGCCTCCGTACAGGGCAAAATGCTTCAGACAGGCCATGATGCGGTTGGCTCTCAGAATCTCTTCTGTGCGCATATCCACGCCCTGGTAGCCCTGAGTCATCGCTGCTCCCATCACGCCGCTCAGATAAGGATCCTCGCCATTTCCTTCGCTTATTCGTCCCCAGCGGGCATCGAGTGCAATGTCTACCATAGGAGAGAAAGTCCAGTTGATGCCGTCGGCACTTGCTTCCTTGGCTGATACTTCGCCTACTTTCTTCAACGCCTCGGTATCCCATGAGCAGGAGAGGGCGAGAGGGATAGGGAACATCGTTTCGTAACCATGAATCACGTCCATACCTACGAGCAGCGGAATGCCCAGACGGCTGTTCTTGATGGCGATTTCCTGCAGAGCCTTGATCTTATCGAGGCCTTTGATGTTGAAAACTCCGCCCATGTTACCCTGGGCGATATCGCTGCCTACCTGAGTATCAAGTGCGCCGCCGGTGGTGATGTCGCCAGCTACCATCAGGTTCAGCTGACCAATCTTCTCCTGTAGTGTCATCTTCGCCATCAGTTGGTCGATATACTCCTTCATGGGTAGAATCTTGCCTTTCTTGGTTGTGGCAGTTACTTTTTTCTTAGGGGCTGCTGTATGGGCGAAAGCAGGTGCTGCCATAGAACCAGCCAAAAGAAATGTGAGTGATAAAAGTGCTGTTCTCATTGTTTATTATGTTAATTGTTATTTTTATGTTTATCTTTTGCAAAGATAATAAAAAAGATGATACGATGCGCGATAGAAATGTTAAAATGTGGATGAATTTTTCTTTTTTAGATAGAAATATCTCTGATAATGAGATGGATAAGAAAAATGAAGAATATATAAAAAGTGGATGCGGTATAGACGAAAAATGCGAAGAAATCTATATTTCTTCTATATTTGATTTGTCGTTTCCGATTTTTTTATTACTTTTGCACGTGAAACCTCATGAAAATAAATCAATCTTAAACGGAATCAAGTTGATGTATCGCGTAAATGAATTATGGGGAAAGGCATTCTTCTTCCTGCTCTTTGTCTTGATGCCTCTTTCTCTTGCAGCAAAAACAACAGATAATATAGAGCAGCTTTTTCAGAGTCTGGACAACGCCATTGCCCATTCGGCTGATTATGTGAAGGTACGTGAAGCCCGAATTCGCGATTGGGAGCAGAAACTGAAGACCGCCAGGCGCCTAAGCAGTAAGTATGATGCCTGTTTTGCGCTCTTTGAGGAATACCGCTCCTACAAGAACGACATGGCGCTGAAATATATCAACCGATGTATGGAACTGGCCATCAGAATGGGCGATAAAAAGAAGGTGGAAAATGCTAAGGCGCTGCTTGCTTTCCAGGAGTCGACCACGGGCGATTATGTCGAATCATACGACCTGCTGAAGTCTGTCAATATCGCTGATCTTGATGCAGAGGGCAGGCGCAACTACCTCTGGGCTTGCCAGCATCTGTATGGCGAGATGGCATATTATTCCAACGTTCCCTCTTTGAAGAAATATTATACAGGCAAGCGTAATGCCTATCAGGCTGCAATAGACAGCACATTCAGCCATGATGATGACCTTTATCTGCAGATGCAGGAGGTGAGGGCACGCGATGCAGGCAATATGAAGGAGGCTTTGCGATTGAGCGATAAGCGGCTGTCGATGACGAAACCGGGCACCCATCAGTATGCCATTGTACAGTTTTATCGCGGCTTGACCTACAATCAGTTTGGCGATGAAGAGCAGTTTCTCAGCTGCCTTTTGCGTTCTGCTATCTGCGATGTCCAGTTGGCTGTGATGGACCAGGGGTCGCTCTGGGAACTCGCCAATCTGCTCAATGCCGAACCGGGCGAGCAGAAGCGCTCTCACGAGTATATCAAGTTTGCCTGGAAGTCGGCTACCATTTTCAATACGCCTAGCCGCAGCCGCCAGATCATGCCTGTACTCACGCATATTGAGGAGGAATATCAGAAAGAACTTTCTTCGGGCAACCAGCATCTGCGGCTCATGGTAGCGTGTTCTGCCATGCTTCTCTTTGTGGTTATGCTCTTGCTCTACTATGTCAACAAGCAGCGCAAGCGCATTGCTGCGGCCCATCATAAGCTGAAGGAAACCAACCATGCCTTGCAGTTGGCAAATGAGCGTCTTAACGAGATGAACCATTCTCTCAACGAGAGTAACAAGATGAAGGAAGTATATATTGGTCGATTCCTGCGCCTTTGTGCCATCTATGTCGACAAGATAGAGACCATGCGCAAGCGAGTAGTGAAACTGGTGAAGGCTAGAGAACTCAACAAGTTGCTGGAGCAGATGCAGGCTGGCGAGGCCTACATGGGCGAGCTGTATGAGTATTTCGATTCCGCCTTTCTGAAGCTCTTCCCTAACTTTGTTGAGGAGTTCAATGCCCTCTTGAGACCTGAAGAGCGTATCGTGCTCGAAGATGACAGCCGTCTTTCTACCACCCTCCGTATCTTTGCCCTTATCCGTTTGGGCATCGAGGACAGTTCTAAGATTGCCGAGTTCCTTCACTATTCTGTGAACACTATCTATAATTATCGCGCCAAAATCAAGAATAGTGCCATCTGTGACAGGGAAGAGTTCGAGCAGCGCGTGAAGCAGATTGGCATGAAATAAGCCTTTCTGGGCGTGATGGGTAAAAATGTGCTGCAAAGGTACAACATATTTCTGTTACTGCCAAAAAACGCGCTGCAGAGTTCTGTTAAACGGATTTAACACTCGCATTTTTCCGAGCCAATAAAGCCTACTCATAGTTTTAGCAGGAGAGAAACTATGAGTAGGTGAGCAGATATCAATAAGTTTTACCGGAAGAGAAGATAGGTTTGCTGATGGACGTATTGGGTTTCATCAGGTAGATCTAAGCGTTACAGTGTGACAGTTGTGACAGTTGTGACAGTTTTCAGGGGTACCCCTCCCTTTTTCTCTATTTAGAAGTTACTTATATATTTATATAAATATATAAGTATATATATAATACTTACAGATTGAAAGTAGGGGAAATGCATGTACCCCTCCGCTGAAAACTGTCACAACTGTCACAACTGTCACGCTGTAACGCTTTGCTCTTTTTCCCCGAAGATCATCTGAAATCTTGTTGCTAGAAATGATATGTCAAGTTTTTTTTGAGAGTATAGAACCTCGACGCCTGAAAATCCAAAGTTCCTTTCAGGGCGTATGGCGCAAACTTGCGAAAATTCAGGAGTAAATGCTGCAGATACCCATGCGCCCTGTTTTAGGGCGTATGGGTAAAACGTCCGATAATTGGGGTGTTGATTATTTTTCGGAAGAGTAAACGCTTCGGGGTACCCATGCCCCTTGTTTTAAGGTGTCATGTGGGTTAACTAACCGATAATCAGCGTGTTGGTTGTTTTTAGGAAATGAGTAAAAACTTCAGCTACCCATGTGTCGTGTTTCACGACACATGGGTAGTCATTTGATAATCAAAATATTGATGTTTGTGTATCCCTGTTTCTACGAGTTTGTCGATAGGATGAAAAGCAGGGGAATACAATAAAAGTTTGTTACGGCGTTTCACCGTAACAAACTTTTATGCGTTATATTTATTTCTTCCCTCCGTTCAATTTCTCAGAATCGAATCATTCTTTTTAAAAGAGCTCGAAGGCTTTCTTGAGCTTCAGGTTATCGGCTGCATTACCAACAAGAGCCTCAAACTTTCCGGCTTCAGCCTTCCAGGATGAAGATGCCTCATCGTAGAAACTGAGGGCCTCTTTGCTGATGGTGATGCTGATATCCTTGCTCTCACCTGGCTGGAGATAAACCTTCTGGAATCCCTTCAGCTCCTTCTGAGGGCGGTCTACTGATGACTTGACATCGTGGATATAGAGCTGAACCGTCTCGGCTCCGGCACGCTTTCCTGTATTCTTTACGTTTACGGTAAAGGTGATTGTGCCGTCCTGCTTCATCTGCACCTTGTCGCTGCGGAGATTAGAGATGGCAAACTGGGTGTAACTCAAGCCGTGACCGAATGCAAAGGTAGGCTTGATGCGTTCCTTATCGGTCCAGCGGTAACCTACATAGATGCCTTCCTTATATTCCTCATCAATGATGTTGCCCTTCGTGCTGGCTCCACCTTCCTGACGCCAGGTTCCCGGATAGGTATTGAGTGCATGAGCACCTATTTCCTTCAGCGAGTTGACCCATGTAAACGGCAACTTGCCGCTAGGGTTTGCATCGCCTGTAAGGATGCTTGCAAGGGCTTCGCCGCTCTCCGAACCGATGAACCAGCCCTGTACGATGCCGGCAACCTTAGCCTTCCAAGGCATAGCTACCGCATTGCCCGAGATGTTGACATAAACGAAGTTTCTGTTTGCCTTAGCCAAAGCCTCGATCAGCTTATCCTGATGGTATGGCAACTCATAATGCTTGCGGTCGTGACCCTCACAGTCCTGGAAATCGCTCTTGTTCAGACCACCAAACATGATGACATAGTCGGCAGTCTTGGCTTTCTCTACGGCTTCGGCTATCAGTTCAGCCTCGCTGCGCTTGTCTTCCAGGTTCTGGCCGGTTGTAACGCCATTGTAGTTGCCCGTTACATCGCCCACATATCCGCGGGTATAATCTACCTCGATGCCGTCCTTGCCCAAGCGTGTCTTCAGACCATCGAAAGGCGAAATCTCGCGCTGTACCTTGAGCGAAGAAGAGCCTCCGCCTACGGTCATCATCTTGATGGCATTCTCGCCTACTACCAGTATGCGCTTAGCCTTCTGGGTGTTGATAGGGAGCACATTGTTCCTGTTCTGGAGCAATACGATGCCTTCCTCGGCAATCTGTCTGGCTGCTGCATAATGGCTCTCGGAACAGAGGAAACCATGAGGGCGGTTCGGATTCATCGTGGTGCGATAGAAGAGGCGCAATACGCGGCGCACCTTATCGTCCAGCTCCTTCTGGGTGAACTTGCCTTCCTGTATGGCCTTCATGTAAGGCATGGAGAGATAATAGTTGTCGTAGGCATTGGTAGCGCCCATCGTAAGACCGTCTGTCCAGGTGCCGAACTCCATATCCAGCCCGTTCTTTACAGACTGCTCCAGGTCGTGGGCACCGCCCCAGTCGCTTACCACGACACCGTCATACTTCCAGTCGCCCTTCAGAATCTTGTTCAGGGTCCACTGGTTGTGGCAGTTGTGCTCATTCTTATATAGGTTGTAGGCTCCCATGATACCCCATGTCTTACCCTTCTCAACAGCCGCCTTGAAGGCAGGGAGATAGATTTCATGGAGAGCACGGTCGCTGACGATTACGTTGACCTGATGGCGGTATTCCTCATCGTTGTTCAGGCAATAGTGCTTTACGCAGGCTGATACGCCCTTAGACTGCAATCCCTGGATATACGGCACAACCATGATGCTTGCCAGGAACGGATCTTCGCCCATATACTCGAAGTTGCGGCCATTGAGAGGCGTGCGGTAGATGTTGACGCCAGGGCCCAGAATCATGTCCTTGCCGCGATACAGGGCTTCTTCGCCCAATGCTTCGCCATAGATGCGGCTCATCTGCGGATTCCATGATGCGGCAAGACAGGTGAGGGCAGGGAAGGCTACACAGGAGTCGTTGGTCTGACCAGCCTGTTCCCACTCATCCCACAATACGTCAGGACGCACTCCGTGAGGTCCGTCATCCGTCCAGAAGTCAGGAAATCCCAAGCGTGGTACACCGGCTGATGAAAACTTGCTCTGAGCATGGATGATGCGTATCTTCTCTGCCAGCGTCATGCGGGAGATGGCATCATCGATGCGCTGCTCTACCGGCTTGGTCTGGTCGAGATAGACTGGCAATTGTCTGGTAGTCTGCTGTGCCTGAGATGGAGCGATGGCTGCAACCGACAGGACACATGATAAAATGAACTGTTTCATAAGTAATGAATTTATTATGGTTTGTTTATTTCTCGCAGTTGTTTGTTTTGCACACCGCCTCTCACGTTTTTTTTGTGCGTTTAGGCGTATATGCTCATTCATCTGCAAAATTACTAAATAAATAATGAAAAAATGATGTGTGATAAGTGAAAAGTGGATGGGTGCAAAAATATAACTTTTGTAAGTTGTTGATAATGAGAAGTATAATGAGCGATGTGTGTTATTGAAAAGTGGCAGAGTGTGAACACTGAAAAATGCTGATGTAACTTTTCTTAACGCATTTTTCTTTTGTTCCAATTTCGCTTTTTATTGTCTTTTTCTGCTTTTCTTGCTTACAATTTGCTCATTTCGAATAAAAGTTATAATTTTGCAGTTGAATTTCAAAAATCAGAAAAATAGAATGAAACAGAATAATAGTAATTTATTATATCATCTTGTGGCTTTTATCACCGTAGCCATCTGGGGAACCACCTTTGTATCTACCAAGGTGCTGATGCTGAACGGGCTTTCGCCGGCACAGATCTTTACGCTCCGTTTCAGTATTGCATACATCCTGATGCTGATGGTGAATCATAAGAAGATGTTTGCTGATAGCTGGAAAGATGAGTTTAAAATGTCGATGCTGGGTATTACGGGTGGTTCGCTCTATTTTCTGAGCGAGAACGAGGCGATGAATTATACCACAACGACCAATACATCGCTCATCGTATGTTCCTGTCCGCTCTTTGCTACCTTGCTGGTACGTCTGGTTTATCGCCATTCTTCGCGCATCAACATGATACAGCTGCTGGGCTCTCTGCTTGCTTTTGTAGGTATGATTATCGTGGTGCTGAATGGCAGATTCGTGCTGCATCTGTCGCCTGTAGGTGATGCCTTGGCTTTTACGGCATGTATGAGCTGGGCTGTCTATTCGCTCCTGATGAAATCGGTATCGGGCGATTATGGCGCAGCTTTTATTACCCGCAAGGTCTTCTTTTATGGTGTGCTTACCATCTTGCCTTATTATCTTATCATCCCTGGTTGGCCGGCATGGGATGTGTTTATGAAGCCTCAGGTGGTGGGTAATCTCTTGTTCCTGGGGTGTTTGGCATCCATGATATGTTTCCTTACCTGGAACTGGTGTATCTCTAAGTTGGGTGCCGTGAAGGCTACCAACTGGGTTTATTTCAACCCTATCACCACTATGATTTTCGCCTCTCTGGTTTTGGACGAAAAGATTACTCCTTACTTCCTTGCAGGTGCCTGCTGCATCCTGGCAGGTATGTATATCGCGGATAGAATGACGAAGGCGGAATAAAAAATGACGAAGGAGGGATAAAAAGAGGGTGTGTCATAAGTCACATCCCATACGCCCTGTAAGGGCAGAAGCCCCTAGCCCAGGGCGTATGGGACAAAACTTGCGAAAGTTCAGTTATATAATATTTGTTTAGGTTTTTATTAGGCGTTCCGCCGGATTTACCGTCCGGCGGAGCGTTATGGAAATTTCTTATTCCTCGATGACAGAAATCTGCATAGAAACATCCTCTTTTGGGCGATCGCCACGCAATGTTTCGCAGTTCTGAATCTTTTCTACCACGTCAAGTCCTTCCTCCACTTCACCGAAAACGGTGTATTGGTTATCAAGGAAAGGTGTTCCGCCTACTTCAGTGTAAGCCTTCTGCTGCTCTTCGGTAAACTTAGGATAGCCCTGCTCCTTGCAGCGCTTCTTGGTTTCATCCACCAGTTCGTCCTGGAGTTTCATCAGGCCTTCACGGTCGCGGTTGCGGCGGAAGTTCATGATTTCATCATGATGCTCCTTGGCAAGCTGGTTGAAGATGTTCTGCTCCATCTGCATGCCCATCTGCTTTTCCATCTGCTTCAGTTCGTTCTGTTTGTAGGTCTTTCCCCATACAATATAGAACTGGCTACCGCTGCTCTCTCGTTCTGGGTTTATCTCATCTCCCAAACGGGCTGCGCTCAAGGCACCACGCTTGTGGAAAAGTTGTGGATAAACGAATTCGGCAGGGATGGTATAGTCAGGACCACCTGTGCCCAGCATCTTGCCTTTAGGAGCGCCCTTGCTGTCAGGGTCGCCGCCTTGAATCATAAAATCCTTGATGACACGATGGAAGAGAGTGCCGTCAAAATATCCCTCTTTTGCCAACTTCAAGAAGTTGTCACGATGCTGAGGTGTCTCGTCGTAGAGGCGTACCTTGATGTCGCCCTCTGATGTCTTTATCAATACTTTAGCCATAATAATTTATAATCAGTATATTTTATTAATCGGTATATGTCGTAATCAGTATGTTCTTTTTACTTTTTTACCTTTTTACCTTTTTACTTTTCGTAATACTCATTCCACTCCTTCATAGCCTCCTGCCAGTCGGTCTGTTCACCGCTGGCTACGGCTTCTTTCTGTCTCTCTGCCTCGTCGCGAGCCTTATCTCGGGCACGTTTTGCCTTCATTGCCTCGATGGTGGCATCGTCGAGAATCTGAATGGCGCCACGCTTGATGGCATCCTGCAGTTCTTCTTCGCCGAAAGCCTTGCCAGGCTCATTGAAGTCAGAGATATTGAATTCATAATCCACACGAAGGTCGTGGCGTATCATTTTCTGTTGTAAACGGTTGCCTGCGTTTTTGAGGCGCAGCAACTTGCCGATTTCCTTGATTTCTCCTGCTGAGTATTTGTTTCTTCCCATTAATATGATTTGATATTATTATTTTTGCGTGCAAAATTAAGCATAATCCTCGACAAAACCAAGAAAAGTTTCAAGGAATTCACAAAAGAATCCCTTTCTCCCTTTACTTTCTTGCCCTTTTTACCCTTTTACCTTTTTACCCTTTTACCCTTTTACCTTTAAATCACTTCCATGCCTTCTTCTGGTTCAGTTCTATCAGGCGGTCGAATTCAAAGTCGGCTTTGATTTTATCCAATATCCTCTTTACGATGATATTCATCACGCTTCCTTTGCTGTAGTTGGCAGAGCACATGAAGTTTACCCGTCCCTCCTTGACAAGCTGGCAGGCAGTCTTCTGTTTATCCTCGTTATCATATACCGCAATCGAGTGGCCGCCATGTTCCTTTACCATCTTCATGCAAGGCACATCGGTTTCTCCATCTCCGAAGTATATCATTCGGGGGAAAGGGATAGGGCGCTTTTCGTCGGGGATATACTGGTTCACTCTTCTGTTGTCGCTCACCTGTTTGATACCCTTGTTGATTTTGAAGAGGAATTGCGTCTTGGTAGTATAGTCTACGGCTACGGCTGGCCAATAGGCGATTCCCTCCTTGTTGTAGAGAAAGGAGCAGGCGTAGATGTTCTCAAATTCCTGGGCGATAGGTGTGCCCTCTATCATCTCCTTCAGTCCCGAGGAGTTGATGTAGTGCTTTACGTCCAGTCCGATGCTGTTGCCATATTCATTCACGAGCGAAAACCATTGTTTTACGCCGCGGAACAGTTCTACATCCTTGCCGAATTTCTGAAAAGATTCCCGGGTGAGCGAGATATTGTTCTTCTTGGCTTCGTCGAGCATCAGATACATATAGGTCAAAATGCCGTTGGCATCCTTACCCTCTGCAAACTTTCTGTTTTTCTCCCAGAACTCGTCTTTTGTCTTGCCTGTAGCCTGTATGAATCCAAACTCCTGCATATTGCCCGGCGACAGTGTGCCGTCGAAATCATAAACCAGCGCTACCTGTGGTCTCTTCTTTGCCATATCTCGTTCTCCTTTCTTTTATATTTATCCTAAACTATCTATCTCTTTCGGGCGATGTTCTTTCTCCCTTAATTTGCAAATATACATAATTTTCAGCGAATTAGCAAACTATTGGGATATAAAAAATCATAATGAAACAAAAAAGGCGTACAAAACTCATTTCTGAGCATTGTACGCCTTTATTATAATATTAGTCTGTATTACTTAACTTCTTCGAAGTCAGCGTCTTGTACATCCTGAGCGCCATCATTGCCGCCCTGTGCCTGCTGACCGCCCTGTGCACCCTGAGGACCTGCCTGCTGGCCGCCCTGATACATCTGCTGAGAAGCAGCCTGCATGACGGTGTTCAAGTTGTTGATAGCTGAATCGATAGCTGCAGCATCACCAGCCTTGTGAGCATCCTTCAACTGCTGCAAAGCCTGCTCGATACCTGGCTTCTTGTCTGCAGGAATCTTATCACCGTTATCCTTCAGGAAGTTCTCGGTGGTGAAGATCATGCTGTCAGCCTGGTTCATCTTGTCAATCTTCTCGCGCTCAGCCTTATCAGCAGCAGCGTTCTGCTCTGCCTCAGCCTTCATGCGGTTGATCTCGTCCTCGCTCAAGCCAGATGAAGCCTCGATGCGGATGCTCTGTTCCTTACCGGTAGCCTTATCCTTAGCTGATACGTTCAAGATACCGTTGGCATCGATATCGAAGGTAACCTCAATCTGAGGAACACCACGGCGAGCTGGAGCGATACCTGTCAGGTTGAACTGACCGATACTCTTGTTCTGAGCTGCCATTGGACGCTCACCCTGCAATACGTGGATGGTAACCTCTGTCTGGTTATCAGCTGCTGTAGAGAATACCTCGCTCTTCTTGCAAGGGATAGTTGTATTGGCATCGATGAGCTTAGTCATCACACCACCCATAGTCTCGATACCGAGAGTCAATGGAGTAACGTCGAGCAATACGATGTCACCAACACCCTCTTCCTTGTTCAGGATGGCACCCTGGATAGCTGCACCTACTGCAACAACCTCATCTGGGTTTACGCCCTTAGAAGGCTCCTTGCCGAAGTAGTTCTTAACGAGTGTCTGAACGGCTGGGATACGGCTTGAACCACCAACCAGGATAACCTCGTCGATATCTGAAGTAGAGAGTTTAGCGTCACGAACGGCATTCTGGCAAGGTACCAAGCAAGCCTGAATCAGGTTGTGAGCCAACTGCTCGAACTGTGCACGGGTCAAAGTCTTAACCAAGTGCTTTGGCATACCGTCAACGGCTGTGATGTATGGCAAGTTGATTTCGGTAGATGTAGAGCTTGACAACTCAATCTTAGCCTTCTCAGCTGCCTCCTTCAAACGCTGCATAGCCATAGGGTCCTTGCGGAGATCTACGCCTTCTTCAGCCTTGAAGCCATCAGCCAACCAGTTGATGATTACCTGGTCGAAGTCATCACCACCCAGGTGAGTATCACCATTGGTAGAAAGTACCTCGAATACGCCGCCACCGAACTCCAGGATAGAGATATCGAATGTACCACCACCCAAGTCGAATACGGCAATCTTCATATCCTTGTTGGCCTTGTCAACACCGTAAGCCAAAGCTGCGGCTGTAGGCTCATTTACGATACGCTGAACGTTCAAACCTGCAATCTGACCAGCCTCCTTTGTAGCCTGACGCTGTGAGTCAGAGAAGTAAGCAGGAACTGTGATGACAGCATCTGTAACCTCCTGTCCGAGATAATCCTCTGCAGTCTTCTTCATCTTCTGGAGAACCATTGCAGAAATCTCCTGTGGAGTATACTTGCGACCCTCGATTTCAACACGTGGATAACCACCCTCGTTTACTACTGTGTAAGGCATTGCCTCAGCCTCTTTCTGGCTCTGAGCGTATGTCTCACCCATGAAACGCTTGATAGAATATACTGTGTTCTTAGGGTTTGTGATGGCCTGACGCTTAGCAGGATCACCTACCTTGCGGTCACCATCCTTAACGAAACCTACTACTGATGGAGTAGTACGCTTACCTTCACTGTTAGCGATTACAACTGGTTCGCTACCTTCGAAAACGGCAACACAACTGTTTGTGGTACCCAAGTCAATTCCAATTACTTTTCCCATAATTATATCTTTTTTTATTTTTATCGTTATTAATATGTTATTTATCTCATGAACTGCTGGCTAATGGAAGTCTACCGAAGATATGCATCTGTCGGGAACCTCAATATTCAGCGTTCACGCTTTCCGTCATAACAAAGCATGTGCCAAGGGATTGTAAAATTTAAAGTGGCTGACAAGGTGTCAGATAATGCTGACAAAATAAAAGGAATCAAGATATGGAAGGCGATAAAATGTCGCATTCTCCCTATCTTGATTCCTGTAATATGATTGAGAAATCTTTCTTTTCAGATAAAGCTCCTATATATAATAAGGTGTGAAACCTTATCTGGCTTTATTTCTGTTCCTTAGCAGCAAGTGCTTCGCGAACCTTAGCTTCCAGTTCATCGAGAAGTTCAGGGTTATCCTTGAGCAATGCCTTGCAGGCATCGGCACCCTGTCCGAGCTTAGAACCGCCATAGCTATACCAGCTGCCGCTCTTTTCGATGATATCGTTGGCTACAGCCAGACCGAATACCTCGCCGGCACGGCTGATGCCTTCGCCAAACATGATGTCGAACTCTGCCTTGCGGAAAGGAGGAGCCACCTTGTTCTTTACTACCTTTACGCGAACCAGATTACCTACTACCTCATCGCCGTCCTTGATGGCTGTTGCCTTGCGGATATCCAAACGCACTGATGCATAGAACTTCAGAGCATTACCACCAGTGGTTGTCTCTGGGTTACCGAACATAACACCAATCTTTTCGCGCAACTGGTTGATGAAGATGCAGGTAGTGTTGGTCTTGCTGATGGTAGAAGTGAGCTTGCGGAGAGCCTGACTCATCAATCGAGCCTGAAGACCTACCACATTGTCACCCATATCGCCTTCGATTTCCTTCTTAGGAGTCAAGGCGGCTACAGAGTCAACAACTACGATGTCTACAGCAGCAGAACTGATCAGCTGGTCTGCAATCTGCAACGCCTGCTCACCATTATCTGGTTGTGAAATCCACAAGTTATCAACATCAACGCCCAATTTAGCCGCATAGAAACGGTCGAAAGCGTGCTCTGCATCAATGAAAGCAGCGATACCGCCAGCCTTCTGAGCCTCTGCGATGGCATGGATAGCCAATGTTGTCTTACCGGAAGATTCCGGACCGTAAATTTCGATGATACGTCCCTTAGGATAACCGCCTACGCCCAGTGCATTGTCGAGAGCGATACTGCCTGTAGGGATAACTTCGATATTCTCAACGTGCTCATCTCCGAGTTTCATGATAGAGCCCTTACCGAAGTCCTTTTCTATCTTAGCCATGGCTGCCTGAAGAGCTTTCAGTTTGCCTTCATTGGGATTCAATTTTCCCTCTTGCATTTCTTTTGCCATATTCTTATTTTATTTAAAGTTTAGTCGATTTCCAAATCGCCATCAAACACCTCGTGCCATGGCAATCCCTGCTTGTTCAACTGCTCCATGAATGGATCTGGGTCGAACTCCTCTACGTTCCATACGCCTGGTTTCTTCCAGATGCCCTTGAGGAACATCATGGCACCAATCATGGCTGGCACACCGGTGGTGTAGCTTACGCCCTGCATACCGGTTTCGTTGTAAGCCTCCTGGTGCTTGCAGTTGTTATAAACGTAGTAGGTGCGCTCCTTGCCGTCTTTCTTGCCACGGATGCGGCAACCGATAGATGTTTCGCCGTCATAGTTCTCGCCGAGATCCTGTGGGTTAGGCAATACGGCCTTGAGGAACTGCAGAGGAACAATCTTCACCTTGGCAGTCTTGCCTGAACCGTCTGCCAATGGAGCCTCGTATTCGATTTCGTCGATGCGGCTCATGCCGAGATTCTGGATGCAGTCGAGGTAGGTGAGATACTGCTGACCGAAGGTCATCCAGAAGCGTGCCTCCTTGATGGTAGGGTAGTTCTTCACCAGGCTCTCCAACTCCTCATGGTGCATCAGATAGCTCTCGCGAGGACCGATGTTAGGGTAGGTGAGAGGCTTGTGGATAGAGAGTGGGTCGGTTTCAATCCATTCGCCATCCTTATACCAGAGTCCCTTCTGGGTAATCTCGCGGATATTGATTTCTGGGTTGAAGTTGGTTGCGAAAGCCTTGTGATGGTTTCCGGCGTTGCAATCCACGATGTCGAGCACCTCAATCTCATCGAAGTGATGCTTGGCTGCATAAGCGGTGAAGATGCCTGATACACCTGGGTCGAAGCCACAACCGAGGATAGCGCAGAGACCTGCCTGTTCGAACTTATCCTTGTATGCCCACTGCCATGAGTACTCGAAGTGAGCCTCGTCCTTAGGCTCATAGTTAGCGGTATCCATATAGTTGCAACCGCAAGCCAGACAGGCATCCATGATAGTGAGATCCTGATAAGGCAAAGCGAGGTTGATGACAAGCTCAGGCTTGTAGCTATTGAAGAGAGCCTTCAACTGCTCAACGTCGTCGGCATCCACCTCAGCTGTCTGAATATCCATCTTGTAGCCCTTGGCATGGATATCCTTAACCAGCTTATCGCATTTTTCCTTGCGACGGCTAGCAATCATAAACTCGGTGAAAACGTCCTGGTTCTGGACGATCTTGAAGGCAGCCACGGTAGCCACGCCACCTGCGCCAATCATAAGTACTCTACTCATTTATAATCTTATTTTTTTATGTTTATTATTTTAAAGTTTATTTTATTTCATTTGCCGAAATCCCCAGGGCATTCATGAGCGAATAACCGAGAATCTCCTGTCTGAAGTTGCCGCCTGGCATGGGCTGCATGGCAAAGAGTGTGATGCGCTTGTCGTCGTCATCTACCTTACGGAGTATCTCGCGGAGTCGGTCGTAAGCATCTCCATCCTCCGAATTTGGGATTACCATCACTCGCTTCACCTCCTTGGCGTTGCATACGGTGCGTGCCACATCTACGAGGAAGTCATCCTTACCTACCATCTTCTCCTCTGTAGGATAAGAAGAGATGATGAATTCTCCGAGCTTATCATCCTTGAAAGCCTGAGCGTTCAGATCCTTCTCATAGTTGGCAGGGCGGAAGTTCTTCATCGCCATCGACTGCTTGTCGTGGATAAGTACAACCTGTGTCTCGTGCTCGCCCTCTCTCAGACCTCCGTCAAGGGCAATGCAGACTGCCCATTGTGCCATGTCGGCTGGTTGGATGCGACGGTTAATCATTCGTTCGAAGTTGACTATCAGGTCGAAAGCCACTCGGTCGATATAGTCGGCATCAGCGATAATTACATTCTCGCTCCATTTTATATTGTTTGTATCTAATGTATTCATTGGTGCAAAAATTAAGCAAACGAGCATGATGAAAGCATGCCTTCAAATTGGCGAAGGCAGATTATTTCTCCAAATATACGAATAAATTTCGTAATTAACGCATTTTGGAAATATAAAATAATAAAAAAGATAGTATTTTCATCATTTCTTCATTTGATGGAATACTATCTTCAGTATATTCTTCGGCAATCTGGGCCTTTTTCTTCTATTCTCCTACTTCTTCTCATGCAATCATTTTCGCCAGATAATGTCCGGCGAGAACGGCGATAAGTCCCAGCGCCAGACTTCCGAAGAGATAGAGCATCATATAGAGGTAATTCTCTTCTTTCATCAGTCCTGCTCCCTCGTTCATAAAGGTAGAGAAGGTAGTGAATCCTCCGCAGAATCCCGTGGTGAGCAGCAGTTTGGCAGATGGCGACATCCATCCCCCTTCCCGCCAGTTCAATCCCGAGAGGAACCCGATGATGAGGCATCCCGCCACATTCACCGCCATCGTGCCGAATGGAAAGGCAATCACCGTGCAGGATTGTACCATCTTCGATACCCAATATCTCATGCCGCCCCCGAAGAAGCTGCCAATGCTTACTATCAATACTTCTTTCATCTCCTTATCTCCTTATCTATAATGTATAATATAATAACTTGTATGATATTTCCTTGTATATACTATTAGCCTTGCCGCTATTCTCTTTGAGTATGTTCTGCAATTCTTTCGAACGGCTTTTCAGTCCGTGCTAACTGATAGAACAATCTTAAGTTTGTTCCTCTCGGACAGAAAAGCCGCATAATCCTTTACATATCATTTCTCAAAATATGTGCCAATGGCTATGATAGGGATGTTTTCCATCCATTCTTGGTCTACATATCCTTTTGTATATCTTTCTTTTCATAACTAACTGAAATTTAAATATTTCTGTTGCAAAGATACACTTTTTCGATGATAAAAACAAGAAAATTACACACTTTTTCGATGATAACGAATGTTAAATCATACATTTTTTCGAGGATAAGAGAGTAAAAAGACAGATTTATACTAGATTTTTTTTGAAAAAAGATAATCCTTTGCTTAATTTTTCTCTCTATTCTTTCTTTTAAGAGATAAATAGAAGCAGGGAATAGTTCTTCTTGCTTATTAATGTTTTTATATAAGGGACACAGAGGCTTGGCAACCATCTATATATCTTGGATGGTTGCTGAGACAAAATCCTCATGTAAAATATGCAATGTTAGAAAAGACTCTGCTGTTTCGTATCTTCGATAACGTATCCAGTAAGTGCCTTGGGCTTGTTGTCTGGCTGCATTGGACCGAAAAATACAGCTTGAACTTGCGCCGCAGGTTGAGAAAAAGAGCAAAGAAGAAAACAAAGAAGCAACAAATAACGTAAAAACAGATGTTACTTCTAAAGGGTTACGGATTAAAGATCCGTGCCAACAAGTAAGAATATATTGAAATCTGATAAACACTTTGGTTATTATCGTTAAAGTTTGATAATATTATTTTTTTTTTTTGATTTTTAAAATTTGAGTCTTACCTTTGCAATCGTTTTCACGCCTTACCTTAATTGACGAATGCCGAGTGAGAAAGACGGGAAGGACAAGCATATTGGAAATGGCGTTTACAAGCGCACTTGGTTATACACACACTTGAATTCTATATAATATCTAAATAATATCAAATCAGGATCAGAAATACAAGGCAGTTATAGACCGCCCAATAAGATATAAAAATAGTTAACTTATTATCAACTACACCAGAATAGTTCCATTAGTAGAATATAACGTATAGTAAAATTTCATAATTATCTTAGAGGTAACAAAGTGTATTCCACTACAGGTTTGTATGGGATGTTTTAGGAGTTCAGGACTGTTTGACTGAGTAGCTCGTACTGCACCAACGCCGTTTCCCTTATGTATGTGTTCAGTAGTTTATTTGGTCCGTATAGGTGCAACGGACATAAAGCGTAATTGCATGTATGGTTGAAATAAATCCATTATGTATTTAGCGCTATTAATTTTTTAAGTCATGAGAAGAGAACTTTTGCTCTTATCTTGTTGCGTGGTCATCCCAAGCATTTGTAGTGCTCAAGAGAAGTCAGACACTACAATGGTAGAAAAGAAAGCAGAACGCAATGTGATGCTCAATGCATCCGATGCCAATGCACCTCGTTACATTCAGATAGGTCTTCCAAGTGAAGATGTAAATGTGTACGAGAACGGATTACCTGTCGTTTATTCTTCTTACATCCATCCTCTATCTGCTCATTGGAGAAGTGACGGAAGCTTGGCTGAAGTAGGATTGATGAACCCGCAGGAATCAGCCATAGCTACAGGAAACATCGCTTATTCAGTAAACAGTTTCAGCGACTTAGGCAGTGATACGTTCAAGGGAATTTTGAATTACAAAGGCAACCATTATGGTATGCATCAGTTTGATTTGAACGTTTCAGGACCTCTGGCTAAAGGCTGGACTTATGCCTTGAATATGTATCAGAACTTTGATCCGGGAACCTTTGACTTGAAGTTTACCAACTATAATGACCGTACCCAGATTTATAAGGGTGCCCTGACAAAGCATTGGGGAAACAGAGGTCAGTTGTCTTTCCTCTACAAGTTCTCAAACAGTCAGCGTATGGGTACCGTAACCTGTTTTGCACCATTTATCTATCACACTAATGGTGATGTGACAGAATTGGATGGCTTTAAATTGGGTACATCTTCATACGTTCCAGCTTCTCAGAACTTCATGTACCGTGATATGAAGACAGGTGAAGTGAAAAACACTACTATCAATGATTGGAACAAAAACAAATCTCACGAATTTGCTGTATTATTCAAATGGGATTTAGGTAATGCATGGAACTTGGATACAAAGGCTAAATATACCTGGGCTGATGCTAACTATGCCGACTTTGGCGGCAGTTCCATCATGAATGTCAAAGATGGAAAGGTTGAGGGTAATACGAATACGTATTATGACAAGAATGGAAAGCTTTATACAGGTATGATGGATGGTCGAAGAATCTGGTTTCATACTGCAAAGGCAAAATCTTTCCTTCTCACCTCTGAGGTGATGAGAAACTATGGCCAGCATAATCTTAAAATAGGTCTCAACGAGTGGAACTTTGACTTAAACTACTGGTCTGCGTCAACACAATGGGATGCCACTGTAAATGAATATCCAGAGTTTCTGTCACATTCCACGGTTTCAGACCCGACTGCAAGAACAACTTATTATGGGTTCAATGAGATATCTACAGACTATGCTATCGGTAATGAGAACAAGTTAGCAGGATATTTCACAGACGAATGGCGTCCTATTGAAAGCCTTCGTTTCTTCTATGGCGCACGCTTAGAGTGGTGTCGTATGTCAGTAGACCAGTTGCCTTATGCACGATTTGCAGACATGTATGTCGGTGCAACCAATGCAGACGGTGTAACCATTACACCACAGCACAGAACAAAGAATAAACTCAATTATGCATTTACAGTTTCGGCTACATGGTCCTTTTATAAAGGTATGGGACTCACCGCTGACTTCACTCAAATGGAACGCTCTCCTCGCATGACAGATTATGCCAATATGGGACCGCAGGACCTGCGTCTCCGCATTCCATTGCTCCGTGGTGGTATATACTATCGCAATAAGTGGATTGATGTTACATCAATGATAACCTGGATTCAGAAGACGAACAATACAGACCAGCAGGATATAACCAAACCTGGTACCAATATTTCAAAAACAACGTCTTTGAATTACAGCATCCAGACAGTGGGATGGACAACCAATGTGGAACTTGATCCATTCAAGGGTGCGCATCTTCATGCCCTCTTTACCTATCAGAAGCCAACATACAAGGACTATTCTGTGACAGTAAAGTTTGATGATGGTGAGACCGCAGACTTAAACGCCACTGGTAACATTGTCAAGGAAATACCACAGATACTGATTGAGCTTGACCCAAGTTATACCTTTTACAAGGATAAGATGACTGTATGGGGCAGTTTCAGATATTTTGGAAAAACGTATGCTAACCTTTCAAATGCCCTTTGGTTTAACGGCCATTGGGAGACTTTCGCAGGTGTGAAATGGAATGCTACCAACAAATTATCATTCAACCTTGGTGTAGTCAACTTCCTGAACCAAAAAGGTGCCAGCGGTACAATATCCGGCTCAGAGCTTATTGGTCCGGAAGAAGCCAAGCGATTCAATGGCTACGTAATGTCCGGACGCTATCTTCGTCCTTTCACTGTTGAGTTTGGAGCAAGTATAAAACTATAAATACCTATTGATTATGAATAAATTATGCAATTTTATGGTACTTTTTATGGCTTTGTCAGGTAATGTATATGCCCAGAAGACAGAACCATGGAATGACCCCTTGGTGAACAACATCAATCGTAACGAGCCTGTTTCTGATTTCTTCGGCTATGAGAATAAGGAACTGTCTGACAGAAATGACAAGAAGCTTTCAAAGAGATTCTTGTCTATTGAAGGAATTTGGAAATTCAATTGGGTGCAGAATGCCAATGAGCGTCCTTTAGATTTCTATTCTCTCAATCTTGATGATTCTAATTGGGGTAAGATGCCAATTCCTGGATGTTGGGAGTTGAATGGCTATAGCGTGCCAGTCTATACCAACATAAAATATGAGTGGGAAAATGAATGGGAATCAAATCCTCCTTATGTGCAGGATCTTGGCAACTACGTCGGATCTTACCGACGTAAGATTGTTATTCCTGAGAATTGGAATGGTGACAATATAATACTGCACATCGGCGAATTTTCCAGCAATATCAACCTATATGTAAATGGAAAGTTTGTTGGCTATGCTGAAGACAATAAGGTTGCTGCGGAATTTGACATCACTAAATATGTAGAACCAGGAAAAGAGAATCTGATAGCCATGCAGCTGATGAGATGGTGCGATGGCTCTTATTTTGAGGATCAGGACTATTGGAGACTTCGCGGTATTGCCAGAGAGAACTATATCTATGCTCAGCCGAAGTCACATATTAAGGACTTGAACGTAACCTCTTCCTTGTCCGATAATTATAAAGACGGTATCTTTGCCATTCATTTTTCTACAGAATCATGTGATGGAAAGAATGTTCTGGTAGAATTGATAGACAAGAAAACTGGCAATACGGTTTTTGAAAGAAAGCAACAGTTACAGGGTGGCAGTTCAACAGTAGAGTCAACCATTCAGAATGTAGCCAAATGGACAGCAGAAACACCGAATTTGTACACACTCAGAGCGACACTGCTGGATGGAGATAAAGTATTGGAAGTCATTCGCCAAAATGTCGGTTTTAGAAAGATCGAGATCAAGGGAAAACAGCTCTTGGTAAATGGACAGCCTGTTCTTATCAAGGGTGTGAACCGTCATGAGATAGATCCTGATGGAGGATATGTTGTCAGTGTTGAGAACATGATTCGTGACATAAAGGTTGCCAAGCAATTAAACATCAATGCTATACGCACCAGCCACTATCCAAATGACCCACGCTGGTATGATTTGTGTGATGAATATGGTATTTATGTTATGGCTGAGGCAAATCTGGAAAGCCACGGAATGGGATTTGGTAAAGAGACTCTGGCTAAAAATGAGTTGTTCAACAAGACACACCTTGAGCGTAACATGCACAATGTGAAGGTTCTCAAAAACCATCCTTGTATCATTATGTGGAGTCTTGGTAACGAAGCAGGTTATGGTAAGAACTTTGAGGATGCCTACGATTGGGTAAAGGCATATGATAGTTCTCGTCCAGTACAATACGAAATGGCATGTTCAACAGGCAAGCATGATGAAACCCGTCCTGTTGAGTCATACGAGTTGGCTGGTCTGAAGGCTGGCAAGACTGACATTTTCTGTCCTATGTATGCTGATTACGACAGTTGTAGAGCATATCTGGAAAAGGACTATTGTGACAAACCTCTTCTTCAGCAGGAGTATGCCCATGCCATGGGTAATTCTATGGGTGGATTCAAACAGTATTGGGATTTGGTCCGTCAGTATCCTCAGTATCAGGGTGGTTTTATCTGGGATTTTGTTGATCAGGGTCTGCGCGACAAGAGCAAGATAACTGGTAATCAGATCTATGCCTATGGCGGTGATTATGGTCGTTTCCCTATGTCTGACGAGAACTTCAACAACAATGGCTTGGTTAGTCCGGACAGAAGACCAAATCCTCATGCTTACGAAGTGAAATACTTCCATCAGAACATCTGGAGCAAACTTGAGAACAAGATCAAGGGTACAGTCTCTGTATTCAACGAGAACTTCTTTGTTCCGTTGAATAACGTAAATCTCGTATATTCAATAGAGGTAGAGGGAAAAAGTATAGCAAACGGTTTAATCAACCTTGGCAAATACAATATTCTTCCTCAGACAAGCAAGACCATTGCAATTCCTGGATATGCAAAGATAGTTGCAGACAAGAAGTACAGAGGAAAGGAAAAGACTCTGACTCTTTCGTACAAATTGAACAGTGATTCGCTTCTTCTAAGTAAGGATGAAGAAATCGCCCACCAGCAGTTTGTGATTAGCGACTATAAGTTCCCTGTATTGAATTCCTCTGAAACAGCCAAAGTCAAGGCTGTAGATCATGCCAAGTATCTCGTTCTTTCAGCCAATGGTGTGGATGTTACCATCAGTAAGGCAACAGGACTTGTTTCTTATTTGGATGTTGACAAAACACCTATGCTTGTAAGAGGATTTGATTTGACTCCAGACTTCTGGAGAGCATGCACAGACAACGATTTTGGTTCACATATGACTACATTAAGTGCAGCATGGAATAAGCCAAGTATGGAACTGAAGAATTTTACCCGTAAGGAGAATGGTTCTGTTGTTGCCGAGTTGTATCTCAAAGAAACCGAGTCTACACTGACTCTTACCTATACATTGAATAATAATGGAGAACTGACTGTTGAACAAGATCTGAAGGTAAATCCTGATGCGGAGAACAAGCCAAATCTTCTGCGCTATGGAATGGAATTGCAGATGCCTAAGGAGTTTGATAGAGTTGAATTCTACGGAAAGGGTCCTAACGAGAATTATGCAGACCGTAACAATTCCGACAGATTGGGCATTTTTACCCAGTTGGTAAAGGATCAGTATTATCCATACGTCCGTCCACAGGAGTCTGGCAACAAGACGCAGGTAAGATATTGGAAGGTTCTGACAAAAGACAATAAAGGTCTGGAGTTTTTCTCCAATGAGCCAATGGAGTGTTCAAGCCTGAACTATCTGACTTCAGATCTTTACCGCGGACCGGTAAAGAACCAAGAACATTCTGGAGACCTTGTACCACGAGACTTTACCTCTGTACACATTAGTCAGAGACAGATGGGATTGGGATGTATCGATACATGGGGCTCATTACCTATTGAGAAATATATGCTTCCTTATCAGGACTATGCATTCAAATTCGTGATTCGTCCTGTAAGATAACCAAATAGTCCTCACTCTGAGAAATCAGAGTGAGAACGCAATCAGATAGGGTTGATTTAGCAGAATGAGTTGGTCCTACTGGATGACGGAGTCGGCTCGATAGGGTGAAGGAATCAACTCTATAGGTTGAAGCAAGCGTCTTCGTGAGTTGAAAGACATTACTCCTCGGGTTCCAGGAGAAACCTTCTCAGCAGTTGCCACTAGGCTCAGCAGGTCTGCCGAACCTAGTGGCAACACTTTATTCTAGCCGATATTTCTCTCATATCTTTCGGCAGAATAAGCTGTAGTGTGAATTAGGAATCTATGCAATTTTATTTTTCCACTCTTCTTTTACTAAATTCGCCAAATATCCATCGCTTCTGCAATGCATATCAGCAATGCCTTCATTCATCATTTGATAAATAGAAGAAGTATAAAAGAAATCTAGAGCATCTTCCAACGTAATGCCTGTTTGCTCTGCAAAGATAGGTACTATGCGAGCATATTTCATTTGAAGTATTGTCTTGTTTGCTTCCATGAAAGTCCCTCCTTATATTATTTCATCTGACTTATTTCAATGCGCCTCGTTTCTTTAACAAGTTTATCAAATCGTCCATGATGTATTCCTTGCCGAAAGTATGGAGCACATCATAGCAGGGTATCATATAGCCATTTAAGATATCTGTTGATCGTAACATCTTATATACCTTACTGGCACTCATGTTCAATCGGTCGGCTAAGTTGCCAACGCAATAGGTTACGAAATCCAATTGATATTCTTGCATAATCTTACTTTTTTAATATGTATGGGGCAAAGTTAAGACTTTTCTTCGATAACACCAAATTATTTGGGCTTTATTTCGCATTTCCCTGCAAATTGTTTCAATACATCTTGCATATCCCGTTGTCCTTGAAATTACATGGCGATGTAGGAATCTCTGTGTCGGGACGTAGGAAAGATTACGTCGCCATGTAGTAAAGTCTACATCGGGACGTAATTTTTGGGGTATCTATAAGGTATCATATCAGATTCTTTTTAGATTTAGCGTCGAGTTTATACGCACACGAAAAAACTTTTATATGCAGGAAATAAATGTGGAGAAAATGCAGAAGCTGAGTGCTATTGTGACCACGATTTCTGATAAGCAGTATCAAAGCGATTAACTGTCTGGAGAAGCTTGTAGATAGGGTTGATTTAGTAGAATGAGTCGGTTCTACTGGATGACGGAGTCGGCTCGATGGGATAAAGGAGTCAACTCTATAGGTTGATGCAAACGTCTTCGTGAGTTGAAAGACATTACTCCTCGGGTTCCAGGAGAAACCTTCTCAGCAGTTGCCACTAGGCTCAGCAGGTCTGCCGAGCCTAGTCGGCAGGTCTGCTGACTGCAGTCAGCAGCTTTGCTGAGCCTAGTTGCAACACCTTGTTCTTATCATATCAATCCTCTCTTCTTGAATTCTTTAATCATAGCCTATATAGCCTTCTTGCAATGTCTTTATTCTTTTATAAATTCAACTTCTGTTGTTAAAGTTCGTGTGCCACCAGCCTTTAGTTCTGGTGTGTTTATTCGGATGTCGCAATCTATGACATAAACCACTCCATCATGGCCACGAAAAACATTCTCGTTGTGCATATCACTTAGGTATATATCTGGTGTGGAGTATGTCCAATTTCTGGGATTCACCAGTTTAAATCCAATACGTTCCGTATACTCTTCAATGTCTTCTTCGGTCATTTGGCTACCTTGAAAGAAAGTTTGGGTAACAATAATCATAAAGTCACCCATAGAGTTTCTACCGAATCCCAATACAAACATCTTGGTTTGTTCAAAGTAAGCATTGTGTAACGAAATTCTGTCCAAAGCAAAAATTGGCTGTATGAAATAGTCAAGGCCGATTACTTTTAGTACAGAATTACCATTATCATATACAATGGCTTCACCGCCTTGCGCTAATTTATCGCCCAAGGTTTGGTTGTATACGCTAGTGTCATCTACCCAGCATCCTGTCTTTTTAGCCCAGCTTTCTATGCGTTTTTCTTGGACCTTTCCAAGTTGCTGTTCTCTTTTGAAACTGTGTTCTGGCGCAGAGAGTTGATCTGTGCCAACTTCTGCTCCCGCGAGTAAGGATGCAATAACATGTATTGTTCCCCCTTTAACGCAGCCAAGCTGCTCTGACGGTGAAAATCGTTTATATAAGATCTTTCCAGTACTGAATTGTTCTGCATAATCATCTAATTTTGCTAGACCTTCAGATGTAAATCCTTCATTGATTATGTCACTGATGGACATCCAAAAATCATGATTCGTCATATTTACTTGTTTTAATTGCCGCAAAAATACGGTTTTTCTTCGATAACACCAAATTATTTGGGCTTTATTTCGCATTTCCCTGCAAATTGTTTCAATACATCTTGCATCTCATCCGGCAGATATTCTATAGCTCTGTCCTTAATCTCTTGCGGAATACCGAAGCGGGCTTCGGCGATGGAGCCGACGATGGCTCCGATGGTATCGCTATCGCCGCCATGAGATATGGCTAGGCGGATGGCATCCTCGAAGGATGAGGCTTGCGAGAGGAGATGGAAAGATAATGGCACGGCATCCATGCAGGTTTCATCGAACTTGCCTTTCGGATAATCTCGGGTATCGAAATCCTCGTAATAGCTGCGGGCGATATCCTTGAAGGCTTTCATTGCTTCATCATCTGGCAGATGGCTTTCCTTGCTCTTGCGGAAATGCCAGATGGCATGAGCCACGGCTTTGGCTCCCTTGATTCCTTCGGGGTGGTTATGAGTAGGAAGAGCCGTTTTCTCGGCCTCTTCCAAAACCTGCGACAGGTCATCGAATAGCCAAGCCACCGGCGATACTCGCATTGCCGAACCATTGCCAAAACTATTGTATGGCTGCGGATCAAGAGAACGAATCCACCCCGCGAATCTTCCGCCATACGCTCCTTTCGGGGAAGGATAGCGGCGGCACCAATCCAGCAGGCTTTCCTGATAGCTTCGCCCGTTCAATATCGCATCAGCTATCGCTACCGTACAGATGGTATCATCGGTGAAGTCGCATCCTTCGCCGAACATCTCGAAATCATAATCAAACGTATTGTTGAACTCATATTTTGAGCCAGCAATATCTCCTATCATTGCTCCTAACATAAGCTACTAATTCTCTATAACTTTATTTTATCACCTCCCAGAAACTCTCCGGCAAGCTGATGTTCTTCATCTCCTTTGCCTTCTCGAACAATGGGGCGATGTCTTCGGCTTCGAAGCCGGCGATGCCGCAACCTATTGGCGTTACCAGGAAATGCTTCTCGGGATGTCGTTTGGCGTAGGCGATGAATCTATCCACGTATGGACGAATGGTTTCCACGCCGCCCTGCATCGTAGGGATGGCATAACTCTGCCCCTGCAAGCCTACGCCCTGTCCCATGACGGCACCAAAATGCAGGCGGGCTATGCGGGCTGCTCCACCACCATGCATGCCAGCCAGATTGCTGCCAAACACAAAAATCTCGTTCTCTTTTAATGAATCAATCCAGCTAGGAGTGATTCTTCCCTTCTTCATTTCTTCCATATTACTATTATTTAATGTGTTACTTTCTTCAGCCGCTTCCTCATAGCATATTCTCGAAGCCATCATGCTCGGCATCCTTAAAACCCTGCAGAATCTCATCATCCGATAGACTTTCTAATGCCTTCTTCTGAAAATCAGTTTTTGAAAAATTCTTTTCTTTCTTCATATCGATATATCTTTTTGATATCCGCAATTCGATTGCAAATATATACTTTTTCTTTGAGAAACCGGAGGAATAGCTCCTTTTTTTTCTCTTCTCTATGATATTAAAAGAGAAAAGAGGAGGAAAAATTAAGCAGGTATCGAAAAAAAAGTATCCCGTCTTTTTACTTTTCCTGTATTCTAAGTTCATATAGTTGTGACGTTCATCTAAGCGAGCTCAAAAATGATGATAGTGAACTTAAATATTAAAACATAATAAAAATAAACGAATATGAAGAAAATAATATTTGCCTCGATGGCATTTATGCTGATGTTCTTTGCGGCTTGTTCATCAGATAATCAGATTTTTCCAGAAGAAATACCTACAGTAGAAACTCCTTTGGATCCAGCAGAAGATGAAAACGAAGGAGAAGTGGTTGTTCCCACAGAACAGTCGGCAAGTACAATCGTTTCTTTAGAAGATGTGGCGAAGAAAGGTTTAGGGGGAATCAAGCTTAATTTTACGATGTCTGGTATTACCAAGATAGAGTTGGAGAGCGTGGATGGTTATCAGCTAGCAGGCAATCTTTCTGGGGATAAGGAATCTATTATTACATTCTCTGCACCAGAAGGGGAAACACTAACACCGGGAAAAGACTATTATATCATTACTTTCCCTTGTGATTTGTATGGAGGTTATCGCCTCTCTATTTATAAGGGTAGGGATGTGGCTGCTTATTTCGGTGTACATCAGAAAATTCAGATTGCTGAGTTTATTACTCCACAGGATTTGGTAGAGAGTGAACTGGAATTTGCTGATATTGATGCTCCTTTTGTTGAAGACGAGCGCCCTAATCTTGATGCTTTGACCAAGAGCATGCTGGTGGCTTATCAGAAAAATCCTACGGAGGAAAACAAGCAGGTGTTGATGAACCAGATGGGAGTGAAATATGATAAGGTAGTGGCCAGAAAGAAAGCCAAGCTCCGCCAACTGGAGCGTGAAGCGAAAACTCCGGATCTGGTAGCTGAGATGCAGGATATTGTTGATGAGATGGTTGAGAATCGTGATATCCGCTTGGAACAGCAGTTTTGGCGTCTTGTAGATCCTCGTGTTGATGATAATCCTAATGATCAGTGGCTGGTGTTGAGAGGTTCTTCTGCAAAGAATGCTTATGTTGCATACGCACCGGTTACCAACAAGGAATATGCCATGTACGATACTGGATTTACTTATCCGCAAGGTCAGGAAAATTATCCTGTTGTGAATATTTCTTATAGCGAGGCGATAGCTTATTGCGAATGGTTGGGCAGTAAGGATGAACTGCATGCGTATCGTTTGCCAACCGAAGAGGAATGGATTCTGGCAGCCGGTCATATGCCAAAGGATGTGAAGATGAACAGCGATTATGTGGAAAAAGGATTGACAGCTGTTGATGCCTATGCTGAAACAACTGGTGCCTGTGGTGGCATTGATTTCTGGGGTAATAGCTGGGAATGGACTTCTACTCAGAATACTGCCGGATTATATATTGTAAAAGGTGGCAGCTGGGATTCTAGTCGTGATGCCTGCCGAAGCGAGTATTCTGATGATGCACGTGATGCATCGGGCAGATATGCCAATGTAGGTTTCCGGGTAGTAAGAGTGGATCGCTAATCGCGTTTTTTCACCTGTAAGTCAAAGAAAAATGCAGTTTTTCGAAAAAAAATGCATCCCGCTTTTTACTTTTCCCATTTTGGAAGGTCATATAATCGTAACGTTCATGAAAATAAACGAATATGAGTGTAAATGACAAAGGCATAGTGGATACGCTGAAAGAATGCCCAGAGAACGGATTCAGAATGCTGATGATGAAGTATCAGGAACCGGTTTACTGGCACATACGCCGATTGGTGGTTTCGCATGATGATGCACAGGATGCTTCGCAGGAAACTTTTGTGAGAATCTATCGCTCGTTCAATCAATATCGGGGCGACTGCTCACTGAGAAGTTGGATTTACCGCATCGCTACCAACGAGGCCCTGCGGCTCATCAGCAAACGGAAACAGGAAGAAGTTTCTCTGGAATCAGATTCAACGGGCGTCAGTCTCATCCCAGCAGATAATTATATCGACTTCGATGATAAGGTGGCGGTAAAACTGCAGAAAGCGATTCTCTCGCTTCCGCCAAAGCAGCAGCTGGCATTCAATATGAGATATTACGATGAACTCGGGTTCGACGAAATAGCGAAGGTCGCTGATTCCACGCCAACCAGTATCAAGGCAAGCTATCATGTTGCCAAAGAGAAAATTATCAAGTACATGAATTCGAACGATTAAGTGAGAGTTCTGTGAGTTTTTAATGGTTATTCAAAATGGAAAAGAATATGGATACAAATTTTGATTTCAATAACACTGAGAAATTTGATTTCAGTAAGGTGGGTAAGCGAATGCCTTATTCTACACCCGATGATTTCTTCAAGGATATGGAAGCGAACATCCTGGAACAGGTGAAGGATGACAAACCGAAACCTGTCAGGATACAGCCGAAGAAACGACCTCTGATGAAGGTGATTTGGACGGCTGCAATAGCTGTGGCTGCATCGGTGGCAGTACTTCTGGTACTCAACATCGATTTCTCAGCCTCTTCTTCCCAGCCTTCACAGGTGAATAACGGAATACAGGAGGTTGATAAGGCTTTCGCACAGCTGTCTTCTGCCGATCAGGCTTATCTTCTCTCTGTATATCAGGAGGATGTGTTCCTCAACAATTAAACCGATTCAATAATATTTAAAAATGATAGAGTTATGAAACGATTTTTTGGTATTTTAATGATGGTCATCGCCATGATGACGGTTACTACAAGTGTATGTGCACAGGCGCCTAACCAGAAGCAGCGCCTCAGTCGTGAACAGTTGGCAGAAAAGCAGGCTCAGTACATCTCTCGTAATTTGGGGCTTGATGAAAAGACCAACGCTAAGTTTATCGAGACCTATACTGATTGTCAGAAAGAGGTATGGGCTTTAGGTCCTCGCCCTCATCACAAGAAGGGCGAAATGAAAACGGATGCTCAGACCGAACAGGAAATCAAGCAGCGTTTCGAGATGAGCGAGAAGATTCTCAACATCCGTCAGAAATACTACAAGAAGTATTCACAGTTCCTGAGCCAGCAGCAGATTCAGCGTGTTTACGAACTGGAGCGACAGATGATGAAGCGTTTTGCCCAGAAAGGTCCGCGCAAGGGAATGGGTAAGGATGGAAGACCAGGTCCGAGAAGAATGCATGGACCTGCACAGCAGAAGTAAAAACGGCAGAAATGTTTAGCGTAATAATATATTAGTCCTCTTATACAAGGAAAAAATTACTTTCTATA
>ERZ1023897.65-NODE-65-length-44846-cov-22.769686_pt1 | contig 44846 bp, 33 predicted proteins | sample MGYA00380399_ERZ1023897 | MGnify/ENA primary metagenome ERZ1023897 (study PRJEB33179, sample SAMN07448995) | human gut metagenome | biome: Human-gut; feature: Human associated habitat; material: Faeces | host: Homo sapiens | place: India: Bhopal | collected... | reverse complement strand
TCACGAGACTGGTGATTCGGTCGGTTTGGTGAGCGGAACCGGCCTTCCTGCGCACCAGAGCCACCTGGCCTGCTCCTTGGTGAGCGGAACAGCCCCATTTGCTCACGAGACTGGTGATTCGGTCGGTTTGGTGAGCGGAACCGGCCTTCCTGCGCACGGGGAGGGAGTCGGGGGAGGAGGGCTGTCAACTCTCCAGCCAGCCCAGAAAGTCCTCGGCCCTGGAGCGGCTGACAGTAAGGTCAGGCGCCGGGCCGAGATTTGACGAAAGCTGAACCTTAGGTGTCACCCGGAGCCGCCCGCCAAGCAGCTTGGTCACACACTCGACCGCATCCTTCGCGAATATGCAGCTTCTGGAAATCCTGAAGAACCGCTCGGGATCAAGATCGGTGATGAGCGAATCCATCGTTGAATCAACGATATATACCGCTCCGCCGTGCGTCACGACATGGTTGTTCTTGTCCTCTGAATAGAAAAACGCAATCTCGTCAGCTTTCACGGGCACGATCCTGTCGTTGAACTGCACCAGAAAACGCTCCTTGTACCCGTGTCCGGAATCCTTCCGCGAGATCGCGCCGAGAATCTTCTCGACATCCAACTCTCCGGAGGAAAACTGTCGACATCTTTCCACGGCTCTCTTCAAGGCCGACATGTCTATCGGCTTGAGAAGGTAGTCGATAGAGCCAGCCTCGAACGCCTTGACGGCATAGCTGTCGTAGGCCGTCGTCATCACCACGCGAGGCTTCACGGCCACCTGCCGGAAAATCTCAAAGCACTCGCCGTCAGAAAGTTCCACATCCATGAATATCAAGTCCGCCTCGTCGGGCCTTTCCTTGAGCCGGGCGACAGACTCGCTGACCGAAGCGCATTCCCCGACAACCTCGATGTCCGGGAAATTGGCCTCCAGCATCTTCTCAAGGCTCCTCCGAGCCATCATCTCATCTTCTATTATAAGGACTTTCATAAGAGCGGCAACTTTACTTTGTAGAAATCGTCAGTACGGATGATCTCGATCCCCTTGCCGGAACGATCCCTGTACTGTTGGCGTATGTAGTTGAGACCCAATCCGCTGGACTGCGCCTCGGTGATTTTCGGAATGAGGTTGTTCGTCACCGTCAGTGTCTCCCCGTCGGACATCACACTGACTTTCAGCGGCTTGGCGGGAGACACTGCGTTGTGCTTCGTGGCGTTCTCGATCAGAAGCTGCACCGAGCACGGAACCACGTGCCTTGACAAGTCTTCGGGCCGGATGCCGACCTCCACGTCGAACCCCTCCTGGAACCTGACCTTCAGCAGGTCGCGGTACATCTCCACATAGGTCATCTCGTCCCGGAGCGTCACCGTGCCCTCTTCCTCGTTGCGGAGCATGTAGCGGTAGATTCCCGCCAGCTTATGAATATACTCGCTCGCCTCCCTGTCCCTTCCGTCCAGCACGAGGGCGTCCAGAATGTTCAGCGAATTGAAGAGGAAATGCGGGTTGACCTGCTGCTTGAGGTTGAGGTACTGGAACTTGGCGAGGTCGGCGCGATTCTTTTCCTTCTCGGCGTTGCGGCGGGCCGTGATGGCATATTCAATCATGTAGATCACTGAATAGATCATCACTTCCGCTATGAACGCCACCAGGGCGAGTTCAAGGAAACTCTTTGCGGAGGAAGGGCGGCGGAATTCGAACGGCAGTCCGGAGCCGACAAGGGCCGCGGCGACCGCGGAAAGCGCTATCAGGAAGACCGCCGTTGCGAGGATGTGTCCGGCCGAGGATTTCCGGTCCGACATATTCTTGGTCTGCTCCACGAAGAGGATCGTCAGGCAGACCATCACCAGAAGGATGAAGGTGTTGTCGGCAAATGCGGCGACCGCGTTCACCACGGATCCCCCTTCAAAGAGGGTGGAACTGAATATGTAGATTATGATCCTGACAATCAAGATGATGGCCACGGCGACGGAGAGCCATGTGATCTCGAAGCTTCTTGCCTTGGACTCTTTTCCGTACCTGTCGGCGTAGCGTCTCATGAAGAAGACCAGTCCCCAGCCCATCGACTCGGTGGTCGTGAATGTGGCGATCGCGGGGGAAAGCAGGGGGTGGTTGATGAACGTCCCTGCGAGCGCGGCGATCCCGTTGCCGAGGAGGTAGCCGAGAATGTTGGCGATGATGATGACGATGGAGGAGAACTCCACGCTCTGCCGGTACCTCAGGCAGAGGATGACCGTGAGGACGATCGTGAGCGTGGTCAGGGCCAGCTCGTCCCCGAGGTTCAGTAACCTGCATAGCACCGCCGTGGCCACGTGGAGCAGCGCGAAAGCGTGGATTATGGATGATGTCCTTAGTTTCATGCCGTTAATGATGGTTGGGTGACCGTTATGACCGTTAACTCTTCACAATCGCCAAAGTACTGCAATTTAAGAAAAATATCTTTCATTTCGTCATTAAAAGCCAGCGATTCATCCGCTTTTTCTTTCCATTCATCGTTTCAATAATTACAAATCGGTGCTAATCAACTATATTTGCGCCGAAATTGACACTGAAATTAGTACCGTAAAATGCAATCCAAGAGCAAACTTACGTTTTGGGAGATGTGGAACCTCAGCTTCGGCTTTTTCGGGGTGCAGATTGCCTATGCCCTCCAGAGCGCGAACATCAGCAGGATCTTCGCCACTTTGGGAGCGGATCCGCACCAGCTGAGCTTCTTCTGGATCCTCCCGCCTCTGATGGGCATGATCGTCCAGCCGCTGATCGGCAAGTGGTCCGACAGAACCTGGTGCAGGATGGGACGCAGAAAGCCTTATCTGCTGATCGGAGCCTTGATTTCGGTTCTCGTGATGATCTTCCTTCCGAACGCCGGCAGCCTGAGTTTCTCCTCAAGGCTGATCCTCGGACTCAACGGTGCCATGTGGTTCGGACTGTTCTCGCTCATATTCCTTGACACTTCAATCAATGTCGCGATGCAGCCGTTCAAGATGATGGTCGGGGACATGGTCGGCGAGGAGCAGAAGGCCCAGGCCTACTCAATCCAGTCGCTTCTTTGCAACGCCGGCAGCCTGGTGGGCTACCTTTTCCCGATTTTCTTCACCTGGATCGGCATCGCCAACATCGCCCCAAAGGGACAGGTGCCGCCGTCCGTGATCTGGAGTTTCTGGTGCGGCGCCGCGATCCTTATCCTCTGCGTGCTATACACTTTCCTGAATGTCAAGGAGATGAATCCTCAGGAATATGCCGAGTTCCATTCCATCGATCCAAAGCGTCAGGCTGAGGAGGAGAAGGACAATCCGGGACTCATCAGACTGCTGCTCCATGCTCCCAAGACATTCTGGACCGTGGGACTCGTGCAGTTCTTCTGCTGGGCGGCGTTCATGTACATGTGGACCTATTCCAACGGAGCCATCGCCGCCAACTGCTGGAACGCCACCGACACGGCCTCCGAGGGCTATCAGGCGGCTGGCAACTGGGTCGGGGTAGTCTTCGCCGTGCAGGCTGTCGGATCAATCCTGTGGGCGATTGTACTTCCTAAGTTCCGCTCCTTGAAACTGGCCTATGTGGTGAGCCTTCTGATCGGAGCCGTCGGCTTCATCTCCGTTGCGTTCATCCACAACCAGTACCTGCTCTGCGTGTCGTACCTGCTGATCGGAACCGCCTGGGCCGCGATGCTCGCGCTTCCGTTCACACTTCTGACCAACGCTCTCGACGGGGAGCATCTGGGCAGCTATCTCGGCCTGTTCAACTGCACCATCTGCCTTCCGCAGATCGTCGCCGCGGCGCTCGGCGGAGTGGTGCTGAGACTTCTGGGCGGAGTCCAGGCGAGCATGCTCGTCACTGCGGGTGTCCTGCTTGTGCTTGGCGCGCTGAGCGTCCGTCTCATAAAGGAAAGGAAACAATAATAACCTTAATAATCATATAAATGAATATTCAAACAATTCAAACATTCCAGATGAAAAGGATTATAGCTGCCGTGGCGACCTTGCTTCTTTGCCTGGTCGGCACTACCGTATCCGCTCAGAGCGGGTATCAGGTGAAGGGAGTTGTAGTTGACGCCGCCGGTCCGGTCATCGGTGCCACTGTCATGGAACAGGGTACGCAGAACGGTATCGCGACCGGTCTCGACGGAGACTACATCCTTAACGTTTCCGGCCCGGATGCCACTGTCGAAATCAGCTGCATCGGCTACAAGACACAGTCTTTCAAGGCTTCCGAGGTTCCGGCCAAGATTATTCTTGCCACCGACACCGAGTTTCTCGACGATGTGGTCGTGATCGGCTACGGTACCGTCAAGAAGAGCGACATGACTGGCTCGATCTCCTCCGTGAAGGCCGATCAGCTCAACAAGGGTATGGTGACATCACCATCGGATCTGCTCCAGGGCAAGTCCGCCGGCGTTGTCGTCACGATGGGTGACGGCGCTCCGGGTTCAGCCAGCACCATCAGAATCCGTGGCGGTTCCTCTCTGAAGGCCAACAACAACCCTCTCGTCGTGGTTGACGGTCTGCCTCTTTCCGAGACAGGCATCAGCGGAGTCTCCGACGCGCTTTCCTCCATCAACCCTAACGACATCGAGAGCTTCACTGTCCTGAAGGACGCCTCGGCGACCGCCATCTTCGGATCGAGAGCCTCCAACGGTGTCATCATGATCACCACCAAGAAGGGTTCCAAGGGTTCCGAAGGCATCCACGTGAGCGCGGACTTCACCGGAAGCGTCAGCCAGAACGCCAAGTACGTGGACGTGCTGACAGGCGATGAGATGCGTGACCTTATGAAATGGTATCTCGGTGACGGAGGTTCGGCCTACGCCGCCCTCGGCAAGGAGAACACCGACTGGCAGAAGGAGATCTACCAGCTGGGTAAAACCATTGACGGCAACGTGGCAGTGTCCGGCAGGGTAGGGAAGAGCGACATCTTCCGCATGCCTTACCGCGTGTCCATCGGCTACCACAACCAGGACGGTACCCTCAAGACCTCCAACCTTGAGCGTGAGACCATCTCTGTCAATCTCAACCCGAGCTTCTTTGACGACCATCTTCTTGTCAATCTCAACGGCAAGCTGATGAACATGGACAACAGGTTCGCCAATCAGGACGCCATCGGCGGCGCTGTCCGCATGGATCCTACCCAGCCTGTCTACGACGCGAACGGCCTGAACGGCTACTGGTGGTGGAACTACGGCAAGGGCACGCAGACCATCGATAACTGCAACACACAGGCCCAGATGAACCCTGTCGCCCTTCTGAACGACAAGCTTGACAAGTCCAACGCCAAGCGTTTCATCGGCAACGCCCAGCTCAACTACAAGGTCCATGGATTCGAGGACCTGAGCCTCAACCTCAACCTTGGTCTGGACTGGTCCAAGTCAGACGGTACGGTTGATGTCGCTCCCGGCACGGAAATGTCATTCCACAACACCCAGGAGTCCGGTTCCGGTTATCACAACAACTATTCCCAGATAAGGCGTGACCAGACCCTTGAGTTCTATGCCCAGTACGACAAGACTCTCGGCAAGCACACCTTCAACGCGATGGCAGGTTACTCCTGGCAGCACTTCTACAATTCGACTTTCAACGAGAAGTACAAGGCTGACGGCACCCTTCCTACCGCTTCCGACTACTATCTGAGCAGTCCTAACACCTTCAGAACCGAGTACTTCCTCGTGTCTTTCTTCGGACGTGTGAACTATTCGTTCAACGACCGCCTTCTCGTGACCGCCACCCTGCGTGACGACGGCACCTCCCGTTTCGCCAACAACAAGTGGGGGCTCTTCCCTTCGGTGGCGGTAAGCTACAACTTCGGCAAGGAGAGGTTCATCGCGGACAGCGGTGTGGTCTCAGCCCTGAAGCTCAGGCTCAGCTGGGGACAGACTGGCCAGCAGGATCTCCAGTCCGGAGACTACCCGACACTGTCGTCCTACAAGTACAACACGAACCAGTCGATGTACTACTTCGGCAACAAGGTGATCACTCCGATAACGCCGCTTGGCTACAACGCCGACCTCAAGTGGGAGACCACCACGACCTACAACATCGGTCTTGACTACGGCTTCCTCGGCGACAGGATCTTCGGTAGCGTGGATCTCTACAAGCGCGACACCAAGGATCTCCTGAACCGCACTCCTGTGGCCGCCGGCGCCAACCTGTCCAACTACTTGAACGCCAACATCGGAGACCTTACCAACAAGGGATTCGAGTTCGAGTTCAACGCCATTCCTGTCCAGACAAGGGACTGGAGCTGGACCCTGGGCTTCAACGCGACCTTCAATGAGACAAAGATCTCCAGGCTTACCACCGACGACGAGCGCGCCGACTACTTCGGAATCACTACCGGCGGCATCGCCGGCGGTACAGGCAACATGGTCCAGATCCATCAGACCGGCCACGCCCCTAACTCGTTCTTCGTCTACAAGCAGGTCTATGACACGGACGGCAAGCCGATCGAAGGCCTCTATGCCGACCTGAACAAGGACGGAAAGATCGACGACAACGACAAGTACTGCTTCCACAATGCCGCTCCGGACTGGACATTCGGCTTCAACACGCAGGTGGCGTACAAGCAGTGGACCCTCGCAATGAGCGCCCATTCAAATGTCGGCAACTATGTCTACAACAACATCGCCTCCAACGGCGACCTCCTGACCGACCTCTGGGCCAACAACTTCGTGAACAACCGTTATTCCACGGCGAAGGAGCACAACTTCTCGTCATACCCCCAGTATTGGTCCAATCTTTACGTCGAGAACGCATCCTTCCTGAAGATCGACAACATCACCCTCAGCCGCTCGTTCAACTTCGGCCAGAAGACTCCGATGTCGTTCAACGTCTTCGCGACCGTTCAGAACGTGGCCTGCTTCACCAAGTACGGTGGAATCGACCCTGAGATCTTCTCCGGTATCGACAACAACATGTATCCGAGGCCTCGTACCTACATCCTTGGTGTCAAGTTCAACTTCTAATGCGACATAGACAATGAAAAATATTATCAGATTTACAGCGGTCGCCCTCGCCGCGACAATGCTCGCCTCAGCGGCCACGTCCTGTGTAGGTGACCTTGACGTGAAGCCTATCGATCCTAACATCGAGCTTCCTGAGGACGTGCTCAACAGCCAGGAGGCTTTCACAGCCCTTCTCGCCAAGTGCTATCAGGGACTTTCCTGCTCCGCATCCTCCGGGCCGAGCAGCGATCCGGACATCGAAGGTGTGGACGGCGGCTATGGCCAGTACATGAGAGCGCTTTTCAATATGGAGGAACTCTCCACGGATGTGGCGACTTGCTGCTGGAACGATGGCGGCCTCTTTGACATTCACAATCTCAATTGGAACGCATCCAATGAGTTTATCCTTTCGATGTACTACCGTATCTTCTTCCAGATCAGTCTCTGCAACGAGTTCATACGCCGCTCCAACGCCAGCGACATCAGCGGTTACTCCCTGAAGAACGCCTACATCGCCGAGGCGAGAGCCCTCAGGCTCTTCAGCTACTACCATGCCATCGACTTGTTCGGCAACGTGCCTTTCGCGACAGAGCATCAGTCTGTGGGTTCAACCGGAGCCGAGCAGATCTCCCGCGCCGACCTCTTCGACTGGATGGAGAGCGAGTGCAACGACCTTCTTGGCGGCAGCGACCTCGCCGAGCCGGGTAAGAATGAATATGGCCGCTGCGACAAGGGTATGGTGCAGATGATTCTCGCCAAACTCTACCTCAACGCCGAGGTTTGGAAGGGTACAGCGATGTACGACAAGGCTGCCGCTGTCTGTGAGAAGATTATCAGTGAATATCCTCTCCACACCAAGAGCGCCGGCAAGTACAGCGCCTGGCAGGAGCTATTCATGGCAGACAACCACCTTTGGACAGCCAACACGACCTACAACGGTGACGAGATCATATTCGCCGTGGAGCAGGATGGAATCCTTGTTCAGTCCTACGGAGCCACTAACTATCTCGTCTTCGGCTGCACGGGTGGCAAGATGGACGCCGCTGCGATCGGTATCTCCACAGGTTGGGGCGGTCTTTCCCTGACAGGGGCTTTCACCAGCAAGTTCGAGGACGCTGACCTTCGCGCCACATTCTACAGGGGCGAGGAGTTCGATCAGTACGTCGATGCCTTGCGCCGTGAGTCCGACAGCTGGTCTAACGGTTGGAAGTCAATGAAATTCCTGAATGTGAACCACGATGGCGGCAAGGCTCAGGCCGATGGCTTCGTGGACACTGACTGGCCTGTCTTCCGCGGTGCCGACGCCTATCTGATGTACGCCGAGTGCGCCGCCAGGGGAGCCGCCGACAAGACCAAGGGACAGCAGTACCTTGACGCTGTACGCGCGAGAGCGGGTGTGGGCAGCATCGCCCTCACTCTTGACAACATCATCGACGAGCGTGGCCGCGAGCTTTACTACGAGGGCTTCCGCCGTCAGGATCTGATCAGGTTCGGACTCTTCACTTCCGACAAGTACCTTTGGGAATTCAAGGGAGGCGTGCAGGCCGGAAAGGCTGTTGACGATCGTTTCAACCTGTATCCGATCATGTCCAGCGACCTCAACGCTAACGGTAATCTTAAGCAGAATCCTGGTTATTAACAGATTATGAAAAAGTTATTTTACACGATAATCGCATTTGCGGGAATCCTTGCGGCTTCCTGCTCGACGGATGAGGACAAGCTGGTCTTCGATCCATCATCCTCCGTGGCCCCGACTCTGGGAACCCTGGCCGGAACCACGCTCTCGTCCGACGGCGCTGACCTGACCTTCGAGTTCACACAGCCGAAGTACAATGTCGATGCCGGCGTGCTATACGCTATCTATGCCTCTGATTCTCAGGATTTCGGGAAGCAGGAGAAACTCGCCGCCACCATCGGCGGCACGACCGTGACCGTCAAGCAGTCCGCCCTCAACTCGGTGATCCTGAATCTGGGCGGCGAGCCTGGCGCGGAGTTCACGGTCTACCTCAGGCTTGACTCATGGCTAGTGAACAACAAGAACACGGCTGTGGAGTCCTCGCTGGCCCGTTCCGGCGTGTTGTCCGCCACATTCGTCCCTTACAGCCAGCTGATCCTTGACAAGGATATCTATGATCACGTCTGGGTGATGGGCGACTACAGCGGATGGAGCCACGACAAGGCGCAGCTCCTCTACAATTACAGCAAGGACGGCAACATATTCACAGGTGTTGTTGACTTTGATGACAAGGCTGCGAGCGGCATCAAGTTCACCGGTGCGGCTTCTTGGGACGAGGCCACTGGCAACTGGGGAACGGCTAATCCTGACGATGCGTCCGAGGCTGCCTCTGTGACACTTCTCAATGGATCCAACGACAACATCATGTGCTACGCCAAGCGTTTCTACAAGTTCACCCTTGACAAGAAAGCACTCGTCCTGACCAAGGAGTGGGGAGCTGACAAGATCGGTATTGTGGGTACGATCAACAACTGGGCCGCTCCTGACGTGGAGATGACGTTCAACAAGGACTATCTCCGCTTCTGGGTTGACCTTGAGGTCACCGGCGACCAGGAGATCAAGTTCCGCGCCGACGAGGACTGGGTGTACAACTGGGGCGCCGACGCGAAGTTGGGCGGTGACAACATCAAGGTGGGTACCGGAAAGTACCGTGTCTATCTTGACCTTAACAAGGGTACCGTCGAGCTGAACGAGAAGATGTTCGGCAAGACCGAGCCGAGCGCAGGTGGTGACGAGCCTGAGCCAGGCAAGCCTGGCGCGTGGTCACTCATCGGTACCATCAACGGGGACAGCTGGTCGGCGGACGTTGACATGACCAACACCGAGGGTGACATCTGGATCGCCCGTAGCGTGAGACTCACCGCAAGCGACGAGTTCAAGATCCGCGCCGACCACGATTGGGCTGTGACGGTAGGAGGACCGGAGGAGAACTCCACAAGCACCATCGATCCGGCCAATGCCTACGGCGTGTTCAAGCCTGAGCTTGGCAAGGCGTTCGCCGCCGGTGACAAGAACATCCAGGTGGGGGCAGAGGGAGTTTACGACATCACCTACGACTATGCCGCCCAGACCATACTCATCGAAGAGCACAAGACCGCTTTCTCCCTCATCGGCGAGATCGGCGGAAGCTCTTGGAGCAAGGACTTCGTGATGACTCAGGACGGTGATGTCTGGACCAGCCCGGTAGTGAACATCACCGGAGGGTTCAAGATCCGTTATGACTACTCCTGGGAGGAAACCAACACCTACGGTGTCGCCGAAGGCTTCACGCCGGAGGTCGGCGTCGAGTTCACGGCTGTGCAGCCGGGCGGCAACATCACTGTTCCCGCCGCCGGTGACTACAAGGTCGTGTTCAACTCCAAGACCCTCGCCGTCACCATCAGCGCCGTGGCTTTCCCTGAGAGCCTCTACATGATCGGCGATGAGTTCGGAGGCTGGGACTGGAAGAGTGACGGCGTGGTCGAGATGACGCCTGTCAGCAAGCAGGAAGGCCAGTTCTGGACCGTCCGCTACTTCTCTGCCAAGAAGGGCTTCAAGTACTCTCCTATAAGGGATTGGGGCAAGGATTTCCACGGCCTCAAGACCAACGACGGCTATGCCGTGGATGGCGGCAACTGCACTGTTGAAGCTGATGGCTTCTACATGGTTCATGTTGACCTCAAGCGCGAGATGGTTCACGTCGAGCCTGCGAGGATCTACGGAATGGGCGACTGCTTCGGCGGCTGGGACGCCGGCATGGAGGCCGCCCTGTTCAAGGCTGACGGCAAGGTTCTCAAAGCCACTCTTGTAGGGGACGGTGAGATCCGTATGTATGCCGAGTCCTCTATCGCCAACTCGGATTGGTGGACCCGCGAGTTCATCGTCCTCGACGGCAAGATCGTCTATCGCGGCAACGGGGACGACCAGAAGCGCGTGAACTGCACGAAGGGACAGGAGGTGACTCTTGATCTCAACGCAGGGACGGGTTCAATCAAATAAATCCTGACTATCTCAGACGCACCCGATGGAGGAATATGCCAAGGGTGCGTCTGATTTTTTTATTATATTCGTAGATTATGAGACGATCTTCTTTTCTCTTGAGGCTTATGGGCCTTGTCCTGGCCGCCGCGCTCCTTGCGGGGTGCGACAAGAAAGGCACGACTCCCGATCCGACTCCGACTCCTGGGCCGGAGACTCCGGAACGCACCGGCGAATCGGGAATATCCTACCAGATGCTGGTATATTCATTCGCCGACAGTGACGGCGACGGCTGCGGCGACTTCAAGGGAATCCAATCCAGACTTGACTATCTTAAGGAGATGGGAGTCCAGGCCATCTGGCTTTCTCCGATCCACCCGGCTTCATCCTATCACGGCTACGATGTCCTGGACTATTCCGGAGTCAATCCTGACTATGGCACCGAGGCCGACTTCAAATCCCTTCTGGACGCGGCACACGCCAAGGGGATCAAGATTTATCTTGACTATGTGCTGAACCACACATCCAAGGATCATCCGTGGTTCCTCGACGCGAAAAAAAGCGCGGACAGTCAGTACCGCGACTATTATATCTTCTCCGACAACCCGCAGGCCGACATCCGCGACGGCAAGATTCCGATGATCGCCACCGAGGGCGCGCGCGGCTACGACTCCGGCCAGTGGTTCTCCGCCGTGACAGGCGTTGACGGCAAACTCAAGGTGAAGTTTACCCTTGCCCTGGACAACGCCGGCAAGCCTTCGACACTGAGGATGGACAAGGTTGACGAGGTGTCCAACACCGGCGGTCAGAATTCGGGGATATGGCTGTACTACGGTGATGACAACATGACGCAGTTCTACAAGAGCGGGGCTAGGGAATGCACTCTGTCACTGGAGTTTGAATCCTCCTGGGGCGTGCTTGTGAGAACCAGCCGGACCCAATGGGACTCCCACAAGTACGGCGCTCCGTCCGGAAAGAACCAGCTTTCCTATGGCGTTCCGCTCGCGCTTTCGAACACCAACGCTCAGGACATCATTCTGCCTGGGATGACCACGACGATGTACCACTCGCATTTCGGGACAGACTGGTTCGCCGACCTGAACTACGGCCCCGCGGCCACCTGCGAGCAGTCCGCAGCTTTCAAGTCCGTCTGCGAGTCCGCTGACAAGTGGATCAGGATGGGAGTGGACGGCTTCCGTCTGGACGCTGTCAAGCACATCTACCACAACGCCGATTCGGACGAGAACCCGACATTCCTGAAGAAGTTCTACGACCGCTGCAACTCCACCTACAAGTCCGCCGGCGGCAAGGGTGACTTCTACATGGTGGGCGAGCAGTTCAGTGACGCCTCCGAGGTCGCGCCGTACTACAAAGGCATTCCAGCCCTCTTTGAGTTCAGTTTCTGGTGGAGGCTGAAGGACTGCATCAACAACGGTGACGGAAGTTCCTTCGTCGGCACGATCCAGAACTATCAGAAACTCTACGCGGGCTACCGCTCCGACTACATCGAGGCCACTAAACTCTCCAACCACGACGAGGACAGGGCCGGGAACGATCTCGGAAAGAGTGTGGCCAAGATGAAACTCGCCGGCGTGGTTCTCCTTACGGCGGGCGGCCAGCCTTACATCTACCAGGGCGAGGAACTCGGCTACTGGGGGTCCAAGTCCAGCGGCGATGAATATGTCCGCACACCGATCATGTGGAACTCCGACGGTTCGTCGCTCGCCGACGGCAAGTTGAGCGGCAAGGTGGACAGGACGATGCTCTCCTCAGAAATCTCTGTCGAGAGCCAGGCGAAGGACGACGGTTCCATCCTCAATGTTTACCGCCGTTTCGGTGTGCTGAGGGATCAGTACAAGGCCTTGGCCAAGGGTTCGTTCGACTACTGTCCGGCTGCATCTTCTGTGGCTTCCGTCTCCGCATGGTACCGTGCCTATGATGGCCAGAAGGTCTTGGTTGTCCATAATTTCTCCGCTGGCAACGCCTCCGTCAACTTTACGTCCGACAAGCTGGACAACGCCGTCGCCACGAACGGAACCGTGAAGGTAAATGGCTCCAGGTTGACTCTGGGAGCATATTCATCAGTCGTTTTTCTGCAATAGTTAATTTGACATTATATGAGACGCACACTATTCATTCTGCTTGCCTCGCTTCTGGTACTCTCCTGCGGGCGCGATCCCGGAGAGGCTGCCGTTGAGCGTGACTGGACCCGCGACGCCGTGGTCTATGAACTGAACACCCGTCAGGCGACCGCCGAAGGCACCTTCGCCGCAGCCCAGAGGAAACTTCCTGAACTTAAGGAACTTGGGGTGGACGTTGTCTGGCTGATGCCTGTCTATCCGATCGGCGAGAAAGGCCGCAAGGGAGCTCTCGGCTCCTACTATGCCATCAAGGACTATTGCGACATCAACCCGGAGTTCGGCACCCTGGAGGATTTCGACGACTTTGTCGGCGCGGCCCACGACCTTGGCCTCAAGGTCATCATCGACTGGGTGGCCAACCACACCTCTCCGGATCATCCGTGGGTGACGGGGAAACCTGCCGACTGGTACGTCCGCGACGCGGAGGGCAACACGATTGTCGAATATGACTGGACGGACATCGCCAAGCTCAACTACGAGTCCAAGGAGATGCGGGCCGAGATGGAAAAGAGCATGCGTTTCTGGCTTGACAGGGGGATCGACGGCTTCCGCTGCGACGTGGCCTATCAGGTGCCGCAGGATTTCTGGGCTGATGTGTTCTCGAAGTTCAGGTCTGAATATTCCCGCAGACTCTACTTCCTCGCCGAGGGGGAGGAGCCTTGGCTGCACGAGGCCGGCTTCGACGCCACCTACGCCTGGAAACTGCACCATCTGCTGAACGACATCGCGCAGGGGAAGGCCGGAGCCGACAGCCTTGTCCGCTATGTGGAATGGAATGCCACCGCCTATCCATCCGGCAGCCATAGGCTTACATTTGTCACTAACCATGACGAGAACTCTTGGTCCGGCACTGAATATGAAAGGATGGGCGACGCTTGGAAGGCGATGGCTGTCCTCTGCTGGACACTTCCGAACTCCCAGCCGCTGATCTACACCGGTCAGGAGGTCGGCTACAACCACCGTTTCGAGTTCTTCGAGAAGGATCCGATGCCGGACTGGCACCACAACGCCACCACGGATTTCTACACCTATCTCAATGAGGTGAAGCACGCTCATCCGGCTCTGGATTCTGACAATCCGTCCTTCGAGGTGCTTTCCTGCACCGATTCCGCTCTGGTCTTCAAGCGCGCTCTGGATCAGGACAGCGTGATTGTCAGCGTTCAGTTGCAGGCTCCGTGGAGCTGGAGTATAACTGTCCCGGAGTCAAGGGTTTCGCACGTGGAGCCGCCGAGCTGGTGGGTGGGCATGAAGACCCCTCTCCAGCTGATGATCCACGGCGATGGCATCGCCGGCTATGATGTCAGGATCGAGGGTGAAGGTGTCGGCGTCAAGGAGATTCATAAGGCGGACAGCCCTGACTATCTTTTTGTTGACGTGGCCGTAAGCGCATCGGCTAAGCCTGGTGAGTACGGCATCATATTCACGAAGGATGGCAGTTCCTTCCGCTATCCGTACCGGATCGCCGCGAGGGAGGAAGGTTCCGCCGAGCGTGGCAGTTTCACAACTTCGGATCTTATCTATCTGATCTGCCCCGACCGTTTCGCCAACGCCGACAAGGGAAATGACAACACCGATGACACCGCCGAGAAGGCTGACCGCAGCGAGCCGTTTGGCCGCCATGGCGGTGATCTTCAAGGCATTATCGATCACCTGGACTATGTCTCCGACCTAGGTGCCACCGCTGTCTGGTGTACTCCGCTTCTGGTGGACGACCAGTCCGAGGGGTCTTACCACGGCTATGCCTGTGGCGACTACTACCGCATCGACCCACGTTTCGGCAGCAATTCCCAGTACAGGGAATATGTCGCCAAAGCCCACGAGAAGGGTCTGAAAGTGATAATGGACATCGTGACCAACCACTGTGGCACCGGCCACTGGTGGATGAATAATCTTCCGTTCAAGGACTGGATCCATCAGTTTCCTGAATATACCGGCTCGAACATCGCCTTTTCAACGGCGATGGATCCGAATGCGTCGCAGTACGATGCGAATTTACAGGTCAGCGGCTGGTTCGTGCCTTCGATGCCGGACATGAATCTCGACAATCCGTTCATGCTGAAATACTTTCAGCAATGGGCGATCTGGTGGACCGAGTTCTCCGGCCAGGACGGCCTGCGTGTGGACACCTACCCGTACAACGAGAAAGTCCCTATGAGCAAGTGGTGCGAGGCCGTGATGAATGAATATCCAAACTTCAACATCGTGGGTGAGTGCTGGGACTCCAACATCGACCAGCTTGCCTACTGGCAGGGCGGCAACGCCAACCGTGACGGTTTCGACTCCCACTTGCCTTCGATTATGGATTTCCCTCTCCAGGAGGCGATCAACGCCGCTCTTTGCGAGGACGAGCCGCAGTGGGGTCAGGGCATGGTCAGGGTGTATTCCGCCCTCTCCCATGACGCAACCTATCACGATGTGTCCAAGATGCTGATATTCCTCTCCAACCACGACCATTATCGTGTCGCCGACGCCTGGAGGCAGAACCCCGACAAGATGAAGATCGCCTACACCCTCCTTGCCACCGTCCGCGGCATCCCGCAGATCTTCTACGGTGACGAGATGGCCTTCGCCACCGGCAAGACCTACAAGAGCGACGGCGAGTTGAGGATGGATTTCCCTGGCGGCTGGGAAGGCGACAAGGTTGATCTGTTCACCGAGGAAGGCCGTGCCTCCGCCACCGTCACAGTCGGCGGAAAAACGATCCCGCAGGGACAACTCGCTGAGCTTCACGACTATGCAAAGACCCTCTTCCAGTGGAGAAAGACCAAGGACGTGATCCACACCGGCCGCACGATGCACTTCCTCGGCCGTGACAACACCTACGCCTTCTTCCGCTACAACGACACCGACAAGGTCTTCGTGTACGTGAACAATTCCCCGGAGCCGAAAACCATCCCGTGGTCCCACTACTCCGAGATCGCCTCCGACCTAACCACCGGCCGCAACGTCCTGACCGGCGAGCCGGTCCATCTCTCCGACTCCACCGTCGTTCCTCCTTCAACCGCCCTTGTTGTGGAATATTCGTTGAAGTAGAACCGTTTATATTTGATGGAATATTTGTGTAAAATACTTTTATGCGCCGATACTTTTATGCGCCGATACTTTTATGCGCCGATACTTTTATGCATAACAATCTCAGCATCCGCACATTCGGGAAGTAATACCGCCTTTGATGAGCGTTCGTGTCTGCTTTCAGCCGAACGCTCATATTCAGAGGCCTTGATGCTTGGTGACACCACAAAGACAATCACAGGAGTGGTTATGGAAGAAGGTGGCACTCCCGTACCATTTGCGTTTGTGTCATTATATTCAAAGAAAGATTCCACGCTTATCGCCGGTGAAATGAGCGATGAGCGTGGACGTTTTTCTCTGCGATTCCAGGGTGGCCCTACTGTGCTCAATATCAGTTGTATCGGTTATAAGACCATCGAGATGCCTGTGACGGCGTTGGATTTGGGCACAATCTATATGACGACCGATGCGAGCCTGCTGGAAGATGCGACTGTGGTGGCTCACCGAAAATACATTTCAAGGGAAAACGGTGGGCTGACACTGAATGTTCAGGGCTCCGGTTTGAGGAACATCGGTAAGGCCGCTGATGTGATCAAGTATATTCCTGGAATGCTTTATGCCAACGGCAAATATGAGGTGTTCGGGAAGGGTGAGCCTGTAATTTATATTGACGGAAGAAAGATGGCGAACGTTTCCGAGCTATCGCTTCTATCCTCCTCCAATGTGAAGTCTGTCAAACTTATAACCAATCCGGGGGCTGAATATGACGCTGGCACAAGGAGCGTCATTGCCATCGCCACCGTCAGGCACACGTTGGATGGCGTTTCCGGCATTGTCGGAGCTGAACTTTCCATGCACAGGCAGTGGTCCGGCAACGAGGATGTTAACCTTAATGTTCATAAAGGGGCCGTGGATGTTTTTCTTGCATATCGGTATGACAACACGAAAAGCGACATTCGGTACGACATCGACCAGACCAATTACGAGCAAGACACCTTCCACGAGGTTTCGGCTTCTGAATATTCAGACCGCTCCCGCTCGCACGATTACAGTGCCGGGGCGAATTACGCGATAAATAAGAATCATACCGTAGGTGGCAAATATATGGGAACCATTTCCGACTACAAATTGCTTGATTCTCCTTACGACAATATGCAGGTGTATCGCAACGGTGAGCTTTTGACTTCCACGGACAACAAGACCGATGAGTCGGAAAAGGAAAGGTTCCACAATGCCAATGTTTATTATATCGGCAAGTTTTCTGATAAATTACAGGTCAATGTGGATGCCGACTATGTATATTCCCGGTTGAATCATTGGCAGCAAGTGATTGAGACAAGCCGGATTGACGCGGTGTCAGAGAGCACCCATATTCAAAATGACCAACGCAACCGCGCGGTCGCTTTCAAGGATGTGTTCGCTTGGAATATTAGTGAGGTCAGCGGACTTGATTTCGGGACTGATTTCAGCAGGATCAGCTCTTGGGGCACGTCAGTCAATGAAGAAGGCAAGATTGCCGATGACCGGTTCAAAAACAATGAAACCAAGTATGCGGGATTTGTCTCCTATCGCTTGTTTTCTGAAAAATGGAGGGGGAGCGTCGGGCTTCGCTATGAATATGTCCACGCCATCAACACAGACCAGGGTGAGGTGAAGAACAGGAATGATTATTCTGACCTTCTGCCTTCACTGTCTCTTTCAACCTCTCTAGGGAAAGTGGATATGAGTCTTGATTTCAGCAGCAGGGTCAACCGCCCTTCGTTCCGTCAGCTGAACAACAGTGTAAGTTACAACAACCAATACCATTACGAACAAGGGAACATTTATCTGAAACCGCAATATGTCTATGACGCTGAGTTCAGTCTGGATTACGGCATTTTCGATTTCAAAGTGGATTACCAGTATATCAAGGACTATATCCATCCTACGGTTGTGGCCATCGCCGGCAAGCCCGGAACGGTAGCCTGGATGTCAACAAATGCCGACAGATTCCAGCAGTTAGGCGCGCAATGCGTTGTGGCTCCGGTCGTTGGCTGTTGGAGACCGACTTTGACGGCGGGAGTGTACAAGCCTTATTTTACTCTTGAATATAACGGCTCAAAGACGAACTATAATCATCCCTATGGTCTCTTGGCCTTCCAGAATGCTGTTGAGCTGAAAGGCGACTGGCTTTTCCGAGGCGATTTCTACTGGAACATCAAAGGGCATCACGGCATCTATGACCAGAACAGCCGCGCATCTTGCAACGTGATGGTTCAGAAACAATTGCTTAAGAAAAGGCTTACGATAACGTTGAAGGCTGAGGACTTGTTTGACTGGTCAAGGTTGAGTGACGTGAAGAGAGTCAACTTTGTGGTTCAGACCAGAAAGGTGAACAGCTTCAACCGTTGCGTCATCGCCTCCATCACCTATAATTTCAACAGTTTCAAGGATAAGTACCACGGCAGCGGTTCGGCCGACGACGAGATCAACCGCTTTTAGATGTGAGATATTCACGTGCGGCTGGCTGCGAGGTCGGTCATCAATGTAGTGTGCGACGACGGGAGCGGAAACATCAAATATTGCTCCTGTCGAGGGCAAAAACGCATACGACGGCAGCATTTTCTTCGGATAACGCTGCCGTCGTGATTAGGGAAGGTTCTTTGGCGTGGATTTTCCGCTTTTAGAAGAGTATGTTCTTGCTTTACCACTCACGTTATCGATTCCGTAAGTGATCATGTATTCTCTAAGGGTAGCACTTTTGACCTCTTTTGCTTCTCAAGAGTGTATTCTGCACTCTCGGGAAACGTTTAGTCCGCTTTTCGTTTCCCGAGGGTGTTGTTTGGCACTCATAAGCGACATTTTGAAGAGTTATTCGACATCTGCGTGGTGACCAGCGTCGCACTCTTGGGAAGCATATCTGCCACTTTCCGTTTTCGGAGAGTGGCAGGTGACACTCTTGGGAAACGTTTAGTCCGCTTTTCGTTTCCCGAGGGTGTTGTTTGGCACTCATAAGCGACATTTTGAAGAGTTATTCGACATCTGCGTGGTGACCAGCGTCGCACTCTTGGGAAGCATATCTGCCACTTTCCGTTTTCGGAGAGTGACAGGTGACACTGTTGGGTAACGTTTGCCCTCATTTTTGTTACCGAAGAAATTGCGGATGAGAGACTTGAAAAACAGAGTTCATGATATTCATTATATGACGTGCGAGCCTAAAGTGGACGGCTTCGTGAAATTTGGTGTAAGCTATTGAAAATTAGATGCTATAAATTTTATTGCTATAGGCGTAAATAATCTTTTTTGAGCATCGCAGGGCAAAGAAACAGAAATTTCAGTTTCTTAATGAAAGTTTTTATGTTTTTGAATATGAGAGTGCGGGAAAGATGCTATATTGCGGTGAACCTGAATTTAGATTATATGGGCAGTCACAAACTCAATGAACTCCTGAAAGAGTACAGAAAACAACCTAAGTGGTATTACCACGTCATCTTCGACTCTATCGAAACAGGGCAGTTGTTCAACAGTGATGATGAATATGCCGACGGAATGAACAGCGTGGCCATCGGGCAATATGTCTGCGGACTGTCCGTCATCGTGTTCGTGCTGATGGCCAATCATTGCCATATTCTCGTTCATGGATCCGGAGAGGACATCGTCAGGTTTTTCTTGTTCGTCAAGGAAAGAATCAATCGGAAACTCAAAGAGGATGGTTTTCCTCCGCTTCCGATAGACTATGGGTTTAAGATGGTGAAAGTGAACGATGAGCGGCAATTGGTGGACACGATAATCTATATCGCGAGGAATCCGTTGAAGGCCAGGCCGGATCTCATGGCAAGTGGCTATATCTGGGGATCCGCGAATTTGATTTTCAGCGATGTGGACAGACTATATGACAAGATTAAAGTAGCTGACATGTCATGCAGGGAAGCGATGAGGATATTCAGGACTAAAATCAGGCTTCCGGGGAATTACCTTTTTAATCGTCCTCGGGGATTCATTCTTCCGGAGTCCTATGTCCTTAATGGCAAGGCGGAGCGGATGCTTGTGAACTCGTGGAGGTTTAGTTCAGGGCTTGTGAGGAACTTTGACGCTTACCTTAAGATTGCCGAGGGTGTCGGTGAGATGATTATATTTTCGGAGAATGAGTTGAACGAGATTGTCAATCAGGTTCTTCGGGATCATTTCAAGGTGGACTCTGTCAAAGATTTGGGAGTTGATGATAAGTGCCGCTTGGCTTTGATCTTGAAAAGGAAGTACCGCGTTGACACAAAACGAATTGCCCGCAAGATCCATGTTGAGGTTGCGGTGCTCAATAAACTGTTTGAATAGTTCTCCTGACGCATTGCGCGGCACCCTTGGGCGGCGGAAAGGGGCGGAAGTGCTGCTGGGGAGTGTCGCGCGGCACCCTTGGGCAACGGAAAGGGGCGGAAGTGTCACCGGAGAGTGTCGCGCGGCACCCTTGGGCGGCGGAAAGGGACGGAAGTGTCGCCGGGAAGTGTCGCGCGGTCACTGAGCTTGCCGAAGTGGCCATATTTTCAGGGATGGTGGCCGTGATTCTTCGTCAGATGATGGCGAATCTGCCAAATTGTCATATTCGAGGGAATGGCATAACATTCGATAATACTCCTTGCGTCCGGCTTCGGGAACGATGAAGGCGAAAGAAAAACGCTGCACTTCGGATCTGGCTGGGCAAAAGAAAGAATGATGCCCAGATCCGGTGAACGGGGTCGGGCGAGAAACAAAAAGAATAACGAAAAACAAAAAAGAATAATAGGAGATTAAGAATATGGGAAAAATTATTGGTATCGACCTTGGAACCACGAATTCGTGCGTTGCGGTCATGGAAGGCAATCAGCCAACCGTCATAATCAACAACGAGGGTGAAAGAACCACCCCTTCAGTAGTCGCCTTTACCGATGGCGGTGAAAGAAAGATCGGTAACCCTGCAAAGCGTCAGGCCATCACGAACCCGCAGAACACAGTCTTCTCCATCAAGAGATTCATGGGTGAGACTTACGAACAGGTTCAGAAGGAGATCGCCAGAGTGCCTTACAAGGTTGTCAGAGGTGAGAACAACACTCCGCGTGTTGACATCAACGGCAAGCTCTATTCACCTCAGGAGATTTCAGCGATGATTCTCCAGAAGATGAAGAAGACCGCCGAGGACTACCTCCGTCAGGAAGTCACCGAGGCTGTCATCACAGTTCCGGCCTACTTCTCAGACTCACAGCGTCAGGCCACAAAGGAGGCCGGCAAGATCGCCGGACTCGATGTCAAGAGAATCATCAACGAGCCTACGGCCGCAGCCCTGGCTTACGGTCTTGACAAGAAGAACAAGGACATGAAGGTCGCTGTGTATGACCTTGGTGGTGGTACATTCGATATTTCCATCCTTGAGCTTGGTGGCGGAGTCTTCGAGGTTAAGTCAACCAACGGTGACACACACCTTGGAGGTGACGACTTCGATCAGGAGATCATCAACTGGCTCGCCCAGGAGTTTGCCAACGAGAACGGCGGAATCGACCTGAAGAAAGACCCTATGGCCCTTCAGAGATTGAAGGAAGCCGCCGAGAAGGCCAAGATCGAGCTGTCCAACCAGACATCGACCGAGATCAACCTGCCTTACATCATGCCGGTTGACGGAATTCCTAAGCACCTTGTAAAGACTCTTACCAGAGCCAAGTTCGAGCAGCTTTGCGACAACCTCTTCCAGAGATCTATCGAGCCTTGCCGTCAGGCACTCAAGGACGCCGGTCTGAACGCTTCCGATATTGATGAGGTTCTTCTCGTGGGTGGTTCAACACGTATCCCTAAGGTACAGGAACTTGTCAAGGAGTTCTTCGGCAAGGAGCCTAACAGGAGTGTCAACCCAGACGAGGTTGTGGCCATCGGCGCGTCAATCCAGGGCGGTGTGCTCGCAGGTGATGTGAAGGATGTGCTTCTGCTTGATGTCACTCCGCTGTCACTCGGTATCGAGACCCTCGGTGGTGTGATGACAAAGCTCATCGAGTCCAACACGACCATCCCTACCCACAAGTCTCAGGTGTTCTCCACCGCGGCTGACAACCAGCCTTCTGTAGAGATCCACGTGCTTCAGGGTGAGCGTCCTATGGCGAAGGACAACAAGGAGATCGGTCTCTTCCATCTGGACGGAATAGCTCCGGCTCCGAGGGGAATACCTCAGATCGAGGTTACCTTCGACATCGACGCCAACGGTATCCTGAACGTGTCCGCCAAGGACAAGGCTACCGGCAAGGAACAGAACATCAGAATCGAGGCTTCATCAGGTCTGTCTGACGACGAGATACAGAGGATGCGTGACGAGGCGAAGGCCAACGAGGCCGCCGACAAGGAGGCCAAGGAGAAGGTTGACAAGATCAACAACGCCGACGCTCTCTGTTTCCAGTCCGACAAGAACCTGAAGGACTACGGCGACAAGATTCCTGCTGACAAGAAGTCAGCCATTGAGTCAGCCCTCGGCTCCCTCAAGGAGGCTGTCAAGAATCAGAACATCTCTGACATCGACCGCTACACCGAGGAACTCACGAAGGCTTGGAACGCCGCCTCAGAGGACATGAATCGCGCCGCCCAGGCCGGTGCCCAGCAGGGTCCTCAGAACCCTTACGGCCCGCAGGCCGGTCCACAGGGTCCACAGAACGGCCCGGACGACCAAGGTCCTGACGAGCAGTAAAGACGATCGGATAATCAGATGATAATCAGATAATAAGAGAGAGGATGTGATTTCACACCCTCTCTCTTTTTCATTCCTTTTCATCTGATTCGGAACGAGAAAAATCGGATGACTGCTTTCGCGAAGTGTGATCTATGCCACCGACCAGCCATTCACCTGTAATCAGCCATAGTTCATAGAACATTAGCCATTCTGATGCCTACGGGACTATTGTCCTCGCCAGAAGATTTGACGGCAGCCACTCCTTGAATCCAGGATAGAACAGGCAAATCTGCTGTTCAGGGGTGCTGAATACATGGGGCAGCTTATCCTGCCCGGTTGCAAGCCTTAGTTTTTCTGGGCGCACAACATAAATCTTTGGCGCATCATCGAGAGTATAGTCAATACGGATTCTGTACGAAGAACTGTTTGCCGTAGGCACGACATCAGTCTCCCATACCAAATGGCGATAAGTATGCGAAATTATCGTACCGTTTGGAAAATCCTTAGACAGAACAGTTATCTGACCTTGGATAGGGACTGTTGGCCGTTTAGGCATCCTTACTATAGAAATTATGCTTTGGAACGGCTCATTTTAGGCTATTCTTTTCCTCCTGCTCTTCGAACTCTTCAATCCAAGACTTTAGCTTGGCCTGCAACTCTTTCTTGTCGGGCAGATAGAGCTCGTACTGGGCCGCATAGACGTTGGAATCCTTCGGAAGAGTCAGTTCAACGAGGGTGTCGTTCTTCTCCTTGCAGAGCAGAATACCGACCGTCGGCTTCTCGAAGTCCTGTTTCTTATAGCGGTCGTAATAGTTGACGTACATCTGCATCTGGCCGAGGTCCTGATGCGTCAGTTTGTCAACCTTCAAGTCTATGAGCACGTAACACTGGAGCAGGCGGTTGTAGAAGACGAGGTCCACGTAGAAGTTGTCCTCATCGAAAGTGAATCTCTTCTGACGGGCCTCGAACAGGAAGCCCTTTCCCATCTCCAACAGGAAGGTCTGCATCTTGTCGATGATGGCATTCTCCAGTTTGGTCTCGGAATATGCGGCATCCGGCTTCAGCCCGAGAAACTCGAGGGTGACGGGATTCTTGATGATGTCGGCAGGCTTCTCTATGATTTCACCCTCCTTGGCCATGCGTACGACCTTGTCCCTGTCGCTACTCAGAGCGATGCGTTCGTACAGGCTGCTGCCCACCTGTCGCTGAAGCCAACGTACACCCCAGTTCTGCTTGGCGCATTCCTCTTCATAAAAACTTCGTGCGCCATCATCTTTGATGCGCATCAAAACGAGGTAGTGGCTCCAGCTCAAAACGAACTTGTGGGGCTCTGCAGGGGCGATTTGAATTTGGTCAACACTGTTTACCAAATTCGTTTTGCCGGTTCCTTTGGCCGATTTGGTCAACGCCGTTGACCCAATTGCCAGAGGTGCATATACCGAATAGAATTTTCGGGCGCTTTTAAGTGTCTCGAGAGACCAACCACCACCGAACTTATCGGTCAGTTTCTGCGAAAGAATTGGAAGCACTTGTTTTCCATACGCAGCCCTGGCCTTTCCCTCCTGTTCATCCTCCACAATATAGCGGCCGATTTCGTACTTGGTGTACACCTCGGCGATGTTTACAGCCGTAGCCACCTTCTTTCTGGACTCCTCGATAAGGGCCGAGATTCTTTCAAACAGGGCGTCTACATTGACGTTTGCGATATCTTTTGTCTCCATAACGTTCATATATCTTACGCAAATTTAGCAAATTATACCGTACCGGCTAGTCAGAATAGTCATATTTGTCGGTAATCTTCTCCACCACCTCCAGCTGGTCCGCCTTGATGTACTTGTTCAGCATCATCGGGGTCGAATGCCCCGTAATCTTCATGATGTCGTAGATGTCCATTCCGGCCAGATACATCAGCGTCGCGCCCGTGCGGCGGGAAAGATTGCACGTAAGATAAGGAACCGCCGTATGCGGAACCGCACGTACGGTGGTGTGAGAGGTCGAAAAACGAAAGTAGAAAGAAAACCACTTCGTTTTCCTCCTACTCGATTGTCCTCGTCCGTCAGGATGCTCACGAGTCACTTCGCGGCGGTCGGCTGGATTCCGTCGTACTGTTCGCAGACGGTGTGGTAGCTTTCAAGGTTGCCGATGTCGTAGCGGTGTCCGGGCATCTCCATTGCGTGGACAGGGGTCTGGGTGGAGAGCCATGCTATGTAGCTGCCGGGAGCGTCGGTGCCGCAGCCGGCGGTGATGCCGGCGGAGATCAGGCTTGCGTCCTTGCGGGTGTAGTAGAACGGGGGACAGCACCAGTGGGAGCGAGGCTCTGACGGCTTCTCCTCCATGCCAAGCACGAGGTCTTCGGAGCTGACCTCCACGACACCGCATTTGCGAAGGCGCTGCTCCGAAGGCTCGAAGAAGCGCATGATGCAGGACGTACCCTTTGCGCGGGCATATTCAATGAACCTTACGAGGCTGAAATCCAGCACATTGTCTCCGGCTATGACCAGCATGTCGTCGATCAGCCAGTCAAGGATGGCTTTGTCCTTGATTTTCAGTAAGGGTTTTGGGAAATTTTTCGTCAGAGGGTAAAGCCGCGTCGCATAACCGGCGGCAAGGATCAGGCATTTCATGACTTGGCTTCTAAATTTTCACGCCGTCCGCGCTGTGGCAGATGCAGGCCGAGTAATGCCCCCGCAGATCCGGGAACTCGGCAAGATACTCAGTCTCGACTTTTTTGAATATTTCCTCCTTGAACGACGGGTCGATCAAGGCCATGCAGCAGCCCTTGAATCCGGCTCCGCTGAAGCGGCCTCCGTAGATGCCGTCGGTTCTGGTCATGATCTCGTAGATCTTTTTCAGCTCTGGAGAGCCGGTCTCCCATTTCTCGATGGATGAGCCTTCTCCATCTCGACAGCGCCGGCGATCATCTCGCGCACATCGAATCCCGCCAGCACGATCGGCAGAAGTCCGACCGGAGTGAGGACGGAGAACCGGCCTCCCACGTTGTCCGGAACGACAAATGTCTTGTAGCCTTCCTGTGTGGAGAGGGTCTTGAGGGCTCCCTTGTGAGCGTCGGTGATGGCGACAATCCTTTCGGAAGCGTCTTAGTAGGTCTTCTCGATGTGTTCCTTGACGATCCTGAACGCGACCGCAGGCTCGGTTGTGGTGCCGGACTTGGAGATCACCACGGTGGCGACATTCCTCTCGGCCACAAGATCCATCAGCTCCGCGAGGTACTCTTCGGAAAGATTGTTACCTGCGAAGACAACCTCCGGAGCCTCTTTCGCCCCGCCAAGCTGCTTGGCGAAATTGTGGGAGAGTGCCTCGATGGCGCAGCGGGCTCCGAGATAGGATCCACCGATGCCGATAACGACCACCAGGTTGACACCTTTCGCCTTCCAGCAGTCACGTACCGCCTCGCAATCGGCGATCAGTGACTCCGGCGTCTGCGATGGCAGATGCTTCCATCCGAGGAAGTCGTTGCCCGCACCGCTCTCGCTTTCAAGTACATCGAAGGCCTCAAGAGCCTTGCCGACGTATTTCTTGTAATCTTCATCCTTGACAAAGGAGGCACATCCTCCCAAATTGACTTTAACCATTTTCTACCAAATTATTAAGGTTAACTAACTATGTATTCGTCTATGTATTCGTTAAACAAATCTGTTCAACCTGTTCAATCTGTTCAACCTCTCCAGCCTGTCCAAATCTTTTTGGTAGATAATCCTTAGCCGTCAATAATATGCCACCGGCACACTCTTTCTTACCCAAGGCATCTACCAACAAAAAAAACATTTTGCAAAAAATAACCATTTTCGCAATAACAACTCCCACTTATCACGGATAATTTTAACGAATATGTTCGCCAAGGAATATTCATTCATGGGTACCGCCGCCAGTAACCACGACAGCACGCCAGTAAAGTAGGTCAGAAGTCGAATATGTACTAAGTGCCAAGCCCTTCGTGAGCAAAATAGCCGCTTTGGCTCACGAGCGTGACTCGCAGGTGGCCTTCGTGAGCAAAACGGGCGTTCCTGCTCACAAGCGTGACCCGCAGACGGCCTTCAGACTCCTCATTGTGCGCATGGTTTTGAAAATAGCAGCGGCGGCCAAACTTTTGGCCGCCGCTGCCTATGGTATGGTCACCGGGTTGGGGCTAAAATACATGCTCCTTGTCCGGTGTCAAAGGAACACTATTTTTTGAAGTAATTGAAGTTGTTGTTGATGATGGCCTGAGGCAGGAGATCGCCATAGACCTCGTAGCGTCCGGACTTAAAGTTGCCTACCCAGTCCATCATGATCATTCCTGTTGCGGTGTTTAAAATAAGTGCACGCCAAATTCCCAATCAAAATAAAGCCAAATATCCAAATATAAATACGCCATTTTTCCAAAAAAATATTCAAAATGAATTGAATTACAAAGGAATGTACTATCTTTGCACCAAAATATAATTCTATGGAATATAAGAATCGAATAGCAGATCAACTGCTACGTGATAAATTAGAGGCAATGGGTGCTGTCTTGATAGAAGGTCCCAAGGCTTGTGGCAAAACAACTACAGCAGAGCAACAGGCTAAAAGCATTATTTATATGGATGACCCTACCAAACAGCAGCAATACAAACAGATGGCGCAAACAAATATTAGCTTTTTGCTTGAGGGGGAAACTCCTCGTTTGATTGATGAATGGCAGGAAGTTCCCCAATTTTGGGATGCCATCCGATTTGAGGTAGACCATAGAGGCGAAGATGGACAATTTATGCTTACAGGTTCTGCGGTGCCTGCTGAAGCTAAAGATATTCATCATACAGGTACTGGAAGATACGGATGGCTTACCATGCGCCCTATGAGTTTGTGGGAATCCGGCGACTCTACTGGTGAGATAAGCCTATCGGATTTGTTTCTTACACCTGATAAAATAGGAGCTTTGAATAAACTTACATTGCCGATGCTTGCTTTTGTTGTTTGCCGTGGAGGGTGGCCTAAGGCTTTGCAAAAGAAAACAGAAAAGGCAGCACTATTGCAGGCGACAGAATATTATAAAGCGATAACAAATAGCGATATATCACGAGTTGACAACGTAAAACGAGATGCCGAACGGGCAAAGAGAATTATGCGTTCTTATGCCAGACATCAAGGCTCTCAAGCAAGTATCGCGACAATCCTTGCCGATATATCAGCAAATGAACCGGAGAATGTAAGTGATGAAACAATAGATTCATACCTTACTGCCTTGCGGAAAATATTCATAATAGAGGATATGCCGGCGTGGAATCCCAACTTAAGAAGTAAAACCGCTGTTCGCACATCAGACACAAGGTACTATGTCGACCCGTCAGTTGGTGTGGCAGCTCTTGGACTAGGTCCTAATGATTTAATTAATGACCTGAATACATTTGGGTTGTTTTTTGAGGCAATGTGCATTCGAGATCTTAGGGTTTATGCCGATGCCTTGGATGGCTCTGTATATCATTATAGAGACAAGAATGGTTTGGAATGTGATGCTGTGGTACATTTGCGTAATGGCTCATATGGTCTTATTGAAATAAAGTTAGGTGGAGAAAAGTTGATTGAGGACGGTGCAAAAACCTTAATGGCACTTTCAAATATCATAGACACCTCCCGAATGAAAGCCCCTGCTTTTTGTATGGTGCTGACAGGTGTTGGTGACTTTGCCTATAAACGAACAGATGGAGTGTATGTTGTGCCGATTGGATGTTTGAGATCATAAGTTTTGACATTCAGAATAATAATAGTTAATGTAAGCAATGATGCATGGATAAAATCTGTAACTTCGATATTGTAATCAATACATGTCTTGCTGAGATCAATCCGACCTCGCTAATGCCGGATTTCGATAAGAACGGTTTTTTGTTATCGGTCATCAACGGATTTGCTTACACTCGCAGGCGGCCTTTGTGAGCGAACCAGGCGTTCCTGCTCACAAGCGAGACCCGCGGACGGCCTTCGTGAGCAAAACAGGCGCTTTGGCTCACGAGCGTGACTCGCAGGTGGCCTTCGTGAGCAAAACAGACGTTTTGGCTCACGAGCGTGACCAGCAGGTGGCCTTCGTGAGCAAAACAGGCGCTTTGGCTCACGAGCGTGACTCGCAGGCGGCCTTCGTGAGCAAACTGACAGTCGTACTTTATCGAATGCTTACACTCAGAGTTTACTGTTCCCTATAGTGGAGAAATGACTCTTCACAAAAGCGGTGAGAGGCCTGAGCAAGACCTCTCACCGGAACGCAAAATCAGCAAAATTGCCGTTAATAATCAAAGGGTAAGATCAGAGATTCATCGGTGTGGTGTGATCAGTCGTAAGCATTCGGTAAACCCCGTCTTTTCCGCATAACTCCACCGGAGTATCTTTGCGGTTCATAAATAAGGAACCGTATGCACATTGTTATTTCATATACTCGTAGATGAAAATAGGAAAAGAATTTAATACAGCAACACTTCTATTGGGTTTGACATGGAGCAAGAGTTGCCTTTCGAATATTGATAGCTGATTGACAACAGACTTCTCCTTTGGCATCGCATTTACTCCTGCTATAAGCAAGTTAGCTTTACTGACATTCATCTGCTTAAGAAATTGCCAGTTGTCTTTCACCTTCATATACTTTTCCTTGGTCGGCGTTTCGCCATCCTTGAGCAAGATGTGGTCGAGACTGTCATAAGCCGAAAAATTACGAGCCAGACGTTTGAAATCCTTACACTCTTCTCTGCTTACTACATAGTTGGCATAATCGTTGTCGGGAAGTTCCTTGGTATAGCGGATGGACTCAATCATCGGGTAGTTGATGTAGAGCTTTCCGTTCTCGGTTTCGTCTGCAAACAATGCCAGCATCTCTTCTACTCTTTGATTGATTTCTTCAAGCGAAAGGTGAGAGTGTTGGAAGTCATAGTCAAAGAATAGGAATATTTCCGAAATGTCTGAACTTCTGATACCGTTCAAGATGGAGTCACCTCTTGCTGCCAAGCGTTCTCGCATGACAGAAACAATATCTCCACCGTCTTCATATTCCTTCAGCTCATTGTAAAGGTCATATATGTTATTCCCGAAAGAACAAGTGATATTGTCATTTACCTTCGGGAAATAGAGTCTTTCCAATGTTCTATACAGGCGAGGCTCACGCTCGTCGCCTTCAAATACAAACAGAATCATAGGCCAAAAGTTCCGCCTCTATATAGTTTCTCCAAGTTATGGGCAAAACGAAGTTCCTTGTCCGTCAAGTCACAAATAGCCTTTATTTCGTTGTTCCTGAGGATAAAGAAACAATCAGGACGAAGCAAGTCATTGGAAAGAAGGAATGTGTCGTGGGTGGTTACGAACACCTGGTTGTTGCCTTCAAACAATCGCTTGCAAATCTTATATGATAGTTCGTGGTGGTAGAAAGCATCAAACTCGTCGATGAAGACGAACGAAGCGTTGTCCATCTCTTTCAGCCAATAATACTGCAACTCCAGATTCCTTGTGCCTGTGGATGCAACCCATTGGAACGGAATTCTCACACCGTTCATTATGCAGAAGAGAATGTTGTCGCCCTTCGTGTTAGGTGCAAACTCATACTCCTGACCACTTACTTCTTTCAAATAAGCTGCAAAGTCGTCAGCAAGGTTGTTCTTTATGATATACTCTTCCACGTTGCTGCCACCTTCCTTCAAGCCAATGAATTCACGGTAGTCGAGACTTCTGAAGAATAGCATATTCTCTACGAAATCGCGAAGTTGTAGCAGGGCATGGTCTTTGGGAAGTGGCACAGAACTCAATAGATAGTTTACTATAGAAATGTTGTTGGCACTATCTTTAAGATTCTGAATGGCAACGGCGGTCAAGCCAAATTCTTCGGAAATAGCCAATTCGTCTTTGTCTTTAACAAGAATCTCTTTTTTGTCTACAATTAGCTTTTCGCTGATGATATCGCCTTTCAGTTCCGATGCTATTTTACTGTAACTGTATACTACCACATGACCGTCGAAAGAAAATGTGTAATCGAAATCAACCGGCTCGTTGTGGCATGACGCACATGCATAATTCAGATAGTAATCAGGCTTCTTCCACTTGTGAGAAAGATGGTTGGCAATGTCGAATATTGCCAATCCGAAGTTCGACTTACCGGCTCCATTCGGTCCGTAGATAATACCGTTCTTTACAATGCCATTACGTACTGCATCGTTATTGAACGTATAATTGCTCGGATGAGACAAGTCCCACTCTATACGATTCTTGAACCCTCTATAGTTCTTAACTGCAAATCTCGTTAACATGACAATATTGATTAGTGATATTTTGACTACAAAGGTACAAAAAAACAACGTATCCGTAAATAAATTACGGCATATACTGGATCAGGGATTATAGGTATATTAAATTGAATAACTCAGAGTTTACTGTTCCCTATAGTGGAGAAATGACTCTTCACAAAAGCGGTGAGAGGCCTGAGCAAGACCTCTCACCGGAACGCAAAATCAGCAAAATTGCCGTTAATAATCAAAGGGTAAGATCAGAGATTCATCGGTGTGGTGTGATCAGTTCCACTTACGAAGGTTGGTGATGGTGTTGTTGAGGTTCTCAAGACGCTTGTTGTAGCAGTACTTGAGGTTGTCCATCACTTTGTCGAACTCCATATTCTCGTCACCGCACAGCCAATGCTCATCCAGATAATTACCGACCTTCCAAATCTTTCGGTTATACTCATCAGAAAGCCTGTTTGCGGTGCGCCTCTCCTCCACGACTCTGTTGGCGACATCAATCAAGTCTGGGTAGACATCCGCCCAGCGAGCCTTGACCCTATTGATGTAGTTCTGATCCTTCATCAACAGAGGCCACCACATATAGTACCTCCTTGGGGTCTCATTATATTTAATGGCCCTTTCGATGAGAAGTGAACTCCATGTGTGATAGTAGTAAGCGTTCTTTTCCGTGTCCACATTCGTGAAGTTCTGGCTGTCAAAGTCCCAAACCGGCCCGGCGCTGAGTTTTCCGTCCCCGTCCTTGTACATGTAGACACTCTTCGGATGCTGGATCTCATCGTTCATGGCGATCTCGTAAACAAACCAGTAGTCGATCACGGAGTTGATGTCGAGACTCTTGTAGGCCTCTGTGTAATAACCATTAGTAAGGTTGCTCTCGATGGTGTTGATGTAGGTTTTCAGACTCTCGAAAATCGCGCTGCCATCATATGTGGTGCCATTCGTCGCTGTGACCTTGAAGTCATCCTTGAACAAGCAAGGCAATTCACGCATCGTGGTTTTGAATTTCCAGGTCTCGTCGTAATTATTGTCGAACTCGATAAGGTAGCTGCAATCCTTCACGGTAGGGCTGGTGTTTTTCTCGACAACATCCTCAAATATCGGGTTTGTCATTTTCAGCCTGTTCTTATTGATCTTGATCTGCTCGCAGAAAAGATAGTTGCCGGCGTGGATGCCATTGATGACCAGCTCGACGTTCTGCCCTGAAGGATTCCAGACCAGTCCCTTACCTAAGGTGCTTCCGTCTGTAGGCCCGTTGATGAAATGGTTCTGGATGGTCTGGGCGATGTTGAACGCCAGATAGTTACGAATGAGTGACATGTCCGTCCACGGAGAGAGCAGAATCCATCTCTTGTGCTCCTTCATCCCAAGGATGCCCGCCTTTTTGTTCAGCTTGATAGCCATCGGCCTCTTGTCGTAATTGGATGACGTGTTTCCCCTGAGCCTGATGCTGCAACCGGCCTTATTCAAGTCCGCCACACCGTTTTTGTAGACAGCGATGTCGTCGGCCTCGCTCCATTTTGTACCCTTGGCAGGGATGGAGAAGTCAAGGAAGCTGACTGTTCCCGGAGTGTTGACATTGACAACCACCACCGGCAGTCCGGTGTTCGTGACGGTAACGGTAAACACCTTTCTCTGCGTGCCGCTGACAAGGGTATATTCAACAGGAGTCCGGAAATCCTGGCTTGACACACCGCTTTCCTGAACCTCACCGTTGCAAAGAACCTTCACTCCCTCAGGTACCGTGAACGTCGGTACAAGCGTGAAGTTGTAAAGGTAAGGGATGCAGCAAGAGACCGTGCCGGCGTTCTTGTCGATCGCGCAGCTGAAATCCTCCGCGGCCTTGACTTCGGTCTTGGAGGTACTGGTGTTCAGAACCGCCGTCCTCTTCAGAAGGCTTGACTCGTTCTTGGCGATTTCGAACCCGAAACTCTTGAACTCCAGTGGAGTCGTGCTGATGTTTTCGACCGTGCAGTTGTTCTCCGGCTTCAGGTCATCAAGGTTCAGAGGGATGTCGTAGCATGCTCCGGCCTGGAAATCTACGAGAGCCTTGACCTCGAATGACACCTTGTGGGAGTCAGTCAATAATTGAATCTCGATCTTGTCACCTTTCTTGATGCCCGGCGCGATGGCGGCATACACGACAGCCTTCCTGCCAACCGAGATTCCACCTTCCTCATTCTTCGCCAGTTTCACAGTGATCTGGGATGAGGTCTTTCCGTCAACAGCGGCAAGACCCGAAGCCAGATTGGTTAGATCCATCGTGAAATCACCGGTCCAGGCGCGAGGCGCCGCGATCCCTTCAACTTTCTGTTTGAATATGATGGACTGGAGTCTCTCCGAGCTTGCGACCTCGTCAAGCTTGCTTCCGAATGTCACCTCCGCCTTCAGGAAGGACACCAGAGGCTTGAATATGAACCCATAGCCTCCATCTTTTTTGACGGGAGTGTCGCTGGCCTTCACATCGTTGGCGGCGATAGAAGCTTCGTCCGTGTAGTACTGCACTGAGGCCACATTGACCGGGATCGCTCTGCTGTCCGTCGCCCCTTCCACGTAAGGATAGTAGGCGAACCGTGGCCGGTCGCTTGTGTACAGCGAGCCTTTGAACTCTCCGGAACTCACAGGAGTGGAGAATGTGCCGTCGAACGGGGCGTTAGGGGTGGTGTTTCCGAACACGCCGACTCTGTCTCCGACAGACCAGAGTATGCCTACCGATCCGTCTGCCGTCGGCTCGATGTCGATCTGGGTTCTTGTCACCGGAATCTGTCCTATTTCTCCGGTAAGGGAGATCGACTCCTGTTCCAGTACCTCCGTCTCGTTGTTGTCGGCGCAGGAGGCGGCCATCAGTGCCGCCAGCACCATCAGCACAGATGCTGAATATGTACGCTTCATAACCTATGTGTTAAAGAGTTTAATCTATTTACCCATAGGTTAAGTCTTTAGGTAAGCCTCTACAGTCCGAAGCCCGTTCCTCCACTACTGTAGGAGGAGTCGTAGGATCTGGTACCCTGAGGCGCGTCACGGACGCATCGGATTGTAAAGTCCGCATCGGACTGTCTGTGACCGGTTGTTACGATCGGCGTACCTGACGATCCGTCTTTCTGAAGGTAGTAGATCATGAATGTATTACCTGGATTTGACGGGTCATGTATCAGGTTTCGATTGTATTTGGTCTTGGCTGCGTATCGCATGGTTCCGGTTTCGGTTTGGGCTCCAGAAGGCTTGTAACCGGCGAGATTGCCGGTAATCTCCTCACCACAGTACATTGGGATGAAGTAGAGCTCCTTCTCGTTCGGGATCCTCCACTTGCCCAGATCGTCGGTGCCTTCCTGGTAGTATTTCTCGCACCAGTCACCGTTCATGATCTCAGTGTACTTGAAGGTGTTTTTGGCTGGGGTTCCACCAGTAACTATTGTTTGTTGAGGCGTAGACTTGCTGTATGTGTATGTGTAATATTTTGTTTGAAAAATAAAGCCTTCTGTTCTTGTGGTCAGTGTAACCGTTACATTGAAAGATGTGTAATTGCCGTTGTCGCTCTTTATTTTAATTGTTTTCGATGATGTCGTACCATTTGAAGTTGATGTATGGTTGATTGTAACACTGACATTGAACTCTGCTGACGTAACATTTACTTCGTTATCGGCTCCGATTTGATAGGTGTAGTTCTTAGACGCATCGTAATTAGTGATCGTTATCGGAACAGTTATATTATGAGAAGTCGTGTTGCTATTACTCTCTGGTATTCCAGTAGGATTAAGCTCGCCAACTGTGATTTCAGGAGCATAGGTGTCCTCTCCGCTTGCCGGAATGTTCAGATCCGCACTGGCGATCTTGAAAGCCTTAGGCAATGTACTCGCCGCATCGAAATTCTCGTGCTCAGGATACTCTCCGATCTGCATGTTGGTTCTCAAGGTCTCGTCCTTGAGGCCGTTCACTGTCACGACATAGTTATCCTGGTCCCAACTTGTGATGTCCGAGACTTCACCCGAGGTTGAGTTTGTGCCAAGATTCCTGACGCATCGTATCATAGGATATGTCTCTTTATTAGCCCAGGAACTGATTGCGGTACCCTCCAAAGCCCACCAGATACGGAAGCCCTGGTTTGTACTTGTCGCATAGTTCGTCGTCTCGAATGATATCTCTGTAGGCAGAGACTTCTTACCGCACCAGGCGAAGATGCATTGGCGGACGCTAGGAAGGTACCACCTTACCTCGTCCTCGTCAATTTTGCCGTCACCGTTGAGGTCTCTGTTTCTTGAGAGACATTCGAACATCGGATTGGCTCCGGTAGTGGTCATTATGTTGGCCGAGGTAGGAGGAGTCGCCCCTGTGAAGCCGTTTTGGGCAATGTTCACATAGTCGATCCACGTCTTGGTTGTTTTAGTGTTGATGATCTCCCAGGTGTTTTTCAATCCGTTCTGCAATTCCGTTCCCGGATAGTCGTCATCACCGGTGAAATCGGCTGCCGGTGTCTCCTCCACAGATTCAAATCCGAATGGATTACCCACATTGTCTTTATAGAATGTCTTGATTGACTCCTGCTGGAGTGTAAAGCCACTGCCCTCAATGTAGGTGCTGTGTCCGTCGTCGCTGATCTGGGCATTGCCGATGGTGAATGACAAGATCCTGTCATCCGTGTTGACGAAGTCTTTGTAAGGCTTGTCATTGTAGAAGTACTCGTCCACGTAGGCCTGCGTGTAGACATCGTCTCCGCTTATTATGCAGTGTGTCGTGGTGCCGACCTTTATCTCATCAATCAAGTCGTAGATGTTCACCAAGTTGGCGTCTCCAGGATAATTTGCGAATCTCGTCTGACTCTCAGGTTTGCCGAACTTCACCCAGGCGATGTCCTCAAAGTGCGGATCTGTTGATCCTTCATGAACGGTGAAGGATGTCATCTTTCCGTCTCCCGCAGGTACAGTGCCGCTGACAATGCATTTCTCGATGTTTGTCTTCGAGAATGTCAGCAGCACATTCTCGAAGTGTGCGTCAAGGTTGACGATGACGTGCGGGGACGGCTTGATGATCTGTCCCTCGGCTCCCGGCTGATTGTCGCTCACCTTTTTTGCCTCGGCGATGATGTTCTTCACTCCGTTGACCGTTATCGTGTAGGTGTACCTTGCGTTACGTGTCACGGAGAAGTTGCCGAATTTCGTGTTTGACGCATCGGTGCTGTTGCCGAAGTCTCCGAGGTGGATGGTGTACTTCACGGTTCCTGTCACGTGGTCTGTCCCGCTCTCGCCCGGACCCTCGTAAGTACCCTCGATCACAACGTAGGTTGATTTGGCCGGAGCATAGGTGAATGTGCTGTAGTCACTCTCCCTTCTCTCGCGGTCGGCGTAAGACCATGAAGTCGGCGAGGCGGCCGGCTTCTGCACATTCTCCGGCATGTAGAATGAGAAAGAGTAATCGCCGCCGGCGGCCGGAGCCGCGATAGGAAGTTCCTCGAATTTGGTGAAGGTGTCGTCACCGGCATATTCATTCAGCTCATCCCTCTGGAGCAGGGTTGACGATGTGGAGTAGTTGTAGATGCTGTAATTCTTCGGAATGAAGGTCACCCCTGTCCCGCTCTTGAGTACGAAGACATTCTTGGAGACTATCCTCTTGAGGTGGAAGACCTTGTCGAAGGTGTTCTCGCCCGGCTGGAGAGTGATGGTGGTAGTGTTCTCTTTGTCGCCGTAGTGTCCCGACATCAGCACAGACGTGGAGGTGATGTCACGTCCAGAGGCTGTGATAGTGTGGCTCCTGAACTCGGCGAGCGTCTTCCCCGCCAGTTCATCCAGATTGACGACCGTGTACTTGTCGTAATTGGCGATCGGGTACATGTACCATTCGCCGCTGGTCACCTTCCTGTCGCCGACGGTGAGCTGGTCCTCATTCAGTTCGATCGTGTAGAGCCAGTTGGTGTTGCTGTTCCTTCTTGTTGGCTCGCCAAGATTCCTGACCTTCACGATGATCGGTGTCGAGTTGGGTTGATTGGCGTTGTAGAAGAGGATAGCCATCTTCTCGACTTTTGTCTCCTGCTCCTCTGTTGCCCTTGTGACGGTTATCTCGTCCATTTCAGGCACCTCCATGTTGAACGAAAGGCTTACAGGAAGCCCCTCCTTCACTTTATTCATAGGTTCCTCGTTCTGGCACCCGGCAAGAACGATAGCCGCCATGAATGCGGCCGCGAGTGTTCTGCTTGCTTTTCTCATTGTTTTTTCAGATTAATCAAAGGTTACTCCATTCTGGATCGAATCCCATTCGTCCACCTCGACGTTCTCCTTGGTGGATTTAATTTTAGTTACTTCGCTGCCGGCGCAGACGGTACTTTCCATGACCACTCTTTCCCTCCTTGAGTCTGGGGAGACATAGAATCGTTTGATGTTTTTCATTTTATTCATAAAACTTTATTTCAATTAGAATTCTGACATTACCAAATGTCTTCTCTTAAAACTGACTGAGACGGTAGCCGGCACTCTTGAGGTGCCATGCCGCCGTCTTGGTCAGTCAATCAGGTAGAGGCGGAACTACAATGCTTTAGTGATTGCCGCGCGGCTCAGTGCAGGGTCGTCGTAGAACATGTTCTCCACGCCACCCTTGTGGTCAATCTCAAGAAGTGACTCCGGAACTCCGAATTCCTTAGTGAGACATTCGTAGACGGCCTCGGCGCGTTTCCGGCTGAGTTTGTCATTGATCTTCTTGTTCCCGGTCGCGGCGTCGGCGTAACCGGTCACGATGTACTTGATGTTGTTAGCCTTGATGATCTCGGCGAGCATTCCAAGGTTCACACGGGAATCCTTGCTGAGCTTGCTCTTGTTGATCTCGAAGATCACGAAGTAAGGAGCGGCGATCGTGGTCTGCTTCTCGACAATCTGAGGCTGGGCTCTGAGTTCGCCGAGTTCCTTCTCGAGTCTGATCCTTTCAGCTTCGGACTCGCTGAGAGCCTTCTGGAAGTCGGCTATGTTGTTATTGACAGTCTTGACAACGGTCTTGCTCTTGTTCCATCCGCGTGGCGCGATGTTGTAGGTCAGACCAATCGTGGCGCTCAGCACACCTTCGCCCCAGCGATGACCCATCTCTCCGTCGAAGCGGTCATTGACAAACATTCCGCGAACATCGAGGTTTATCGCCCATGCGTCGCTCAAGCGGAAGTCATTGCTTGTTCCTATGCTGGCGGAAATCTCGTGGGATCTGGACTTGCCGTTGCCTGGCTCATCGTATGTCCAGGCGAATCCCAGACCTGCGTAGAGGCTTGGATTCCAGAAGCGGCCTTCCGCCTTGTAGCCGCGGAACGCATTGCAAAGATTGAGCATGGCATCCATCCTGACATCACCGAACGAGAATTTCTGCTTGTTCAGCCAGTAGCCGCTTCCGCCCTTTCCGGGAACCTCCTTTCCTGTTGAGAACGCTTCGTCCGGACCTTGTTGGGTGGCTCCTCTCATGCTGAGTCCATTGTAGGCGATTCTCGCTCCGACAGCCGGGGTGAACCATTTACCTACGCTTATGTTCAATGCGGGAGCAAGCCTGTCTCCGAACTTTGCCTGCTTGTCGTGGTCTCCGAAATAAATCTGGGCTCCGCCTCCGACGTTGATGAACCAGTCATATTTGAAACGATTGGTCTCCACTTTGAATTTGTCTGCGGAATAGATGACGTTTACCGTTGTGTCCGTTTTCACTGACGGCTGGGCAAGTGCCGGGGTTACTGCCAGCACGACTATAGCCGCTGTAATCAGATGTTTTTTCATATTGTCTTCTTATTAGTATTTTCTTGAAACTAATTTATTATCATTGTTATGTTAATGTCTTGCAATGCTCTAAACCAATCAAAAGCAAAGATATATAATTATATTGGAAAAAATGCAACAAAAAAGTATAAAATTCTCGTTATTCGTGATTTAAAACGTTTATTTAGTATTCAGGACTATCCCCGAGCAGGAAGATGTTTCTCCCTACAAGATCAGCGGCTACTTTTTCCGTTTCTTTTTCTTGCCATCCACATAGCCGTAGCCGTAGCCATAACCATAGCCGTACCCGTAGCCGTAGCCATAACCATAGCCGTAGCCGTGATGGTGGTAGTCGGCGCCGTTGAGGATCAGCGACATGTTCGTGAGTTTCCGCTCCTGGTACATGGTCTCGATGTCAGGAAGTTGGCGACGGTCAAGGCGGCCGGCCCTCACCACGAAGAGCGTGATGTCGGCGACGCGGTTGGCGATCGTCGCGTCCGCCACAAGACCGACAGGGACGGAGTCTGTGATGATGATGTCGTAGCGGTTTCTCAACTCGGCGAACATCTCATCCAGCCTCTCGTCCATCAGGAGTTCGGCGGGGTTCGGCGCGATGGAGCCTGACGGGATGAGGTCAAGGCCTTCCACACCGGTCTCGTGGGTGATGATGTCATCCAGCGCTATGTCAGAGTCGGCCAGGAAGTTGGTGATGCCGACGGTGTGGTGGTGGCTGTGCTCGCCGAACTGTGAGGTCAGGGTACCCTTACGGATGTCAAGATCCACGAGGATCACCTTCTTTCTGGCGGAGATGAAGCTTTTAGCCAGGTTGGCTGAGACGAAAGTCTTTCCGTCCCCGGAACTGAACGAGGTGCACATTATCACCTTGATCTTCTCTTTTCTTGAAAGGAAGGACATGTTCGTGCGGACAATCTTGAACGCCTCCGAGGCGAAACCCTCATTGTCCTTGTCCTGTTCCGGAATCACTCCGAGGAACGGTGCGGTGACTTTGCCCTGGATGTCTTTCCTGGTGTGGATCCTCGTGTCAAGGAACATGATCATCAGGAAGATGACTCCCGGCACGGCCAGTCCGAGCAGCAGCCCCAGAAGCAGGATCTTGTTCCTGCTCGGGGCGATCGGATCGCCTGGCCCGGAGGCTCCGTCGATCACCCTCGCGTTGTTGTCCACCATCGCCTGGGAGAGGGCGTTCTCCTCGCGCTTGTTCAGGAGGAAGAGGTAAAGCGACTCCTTGATCTTCTGCTGGCGCTCGATCGAGAGCATCTGGCGTTCCTTGGTAGGGATGGACGAGACGCGGGACTGTGCCTGTGACTCACGCGACTGCGCGTCGTTGCGGCGGACATTGATGCTGACGATCATGTTGTCCACGGCCCTGATGATGGACTGTTTCATCGCCCTCAGCGAGGTGTTCAGCTCCTCCACGATCGGGTTCTTCTCGCTGCTGTCCTCGATGAGCTTGTCGCGGCGCAGCTTCACGGTGTTGTACTGGGCGATCTGGCTCTCGATGTTCATGTCGCTGATGCCCGTGTTGGCAGGGATCAGGTCGATCTCCCTTGTCGGATCCGTGAGGTAGTCCTTGATGTAGGTGGCCAGGCGGAGCTGGGTCTCAAGCTCCATCACGTTGGTGTTGTACTTCTGGGATTCACCGACATACATCCCGGCTGTCGTCGCGATGTCCACGATCCGGTTCTCGCGCTTGAAGGATTCCAGATGGGACTCCACGCCTCCCAGCTCGCTTTCGATGATGATGAGCCTCTCGTTGATGAACTCGGCGGTGTTGATGGCCACCTGGTTCTTGTCGTTGATGGCCTCCTCGTTGTAGACCGAGATCAGCATGTTCAGCACGTCTTCCGCCCTTGCGGAGGAGCGGTCCTTAAGGGAGAGGGTGAGAATCGAGGCCTCGTCCTCTTCCTGCCTGATGCCGAGACTGGAGACGAAGTAGCCGACCACCGACGAGAGGGGGTTCTTCGTCACTTGAATATGCTCGCCCATCCAGGAGGTCGTGTAGTAGTTGGTAGGGGCGATGATGAGCCGCACACCCTCCACGCTGACCGTGTCCTTCATCGTGACCGACCATTTCTTGTCGCCGTCGACCGTACCGAAGTCGGAGACAATCACCTTGCCGCTGTCCACCGGGGTCACGACCATGCTCAGCCGCGTCTCGGGAGTCGTGTCCAGGAAGCGGACAGAGACCGGAGACTTCTTGTAGAGCTCCGTCATCTGGAGGCCGTCCTTGACTTTGTAGTCGATGTCGGCGTTGACGCGGCTCACAACCTCCCGCATCAGTTTCTTGGACCGGAACTGGAGGATCTCATTGGCGACGTTCACCTTGTTGATGTAGTTGTCGTAGCGGTCAAGTCCCGCCGAGGAGATCTTGTTGGACGGATCCTTGATGATCACGGTGGCGGAGCGGAAATAGGTCTTCGGAGTCCTGGCGTACTGGAACCAGGCCAGGCTGCCGAACACTATCACGGAAACGACGAACCATTTCCATTTGGAGAGCAGGAAGAGCAGGATGTCGATGATGTTGACATCCTGATCGTTTCTGCCGGTGGTATTGTTTGTCTGCATATTCGTTGATTATAGGAGTGACGGGACTAGTCTTTTCTGAGTGTCGAGGTTGCCCAGATGACGGAGCTCGCGGCTGTGATGGCGCTCATGAACATTGTGGCGATCTGCATGCTCCTGTCCTCTCTGTCCTTCTTGCCGAACTTAGGCTGCACGTAGATGATGTCGTTCTGCTGCAGGAAGAAACAAGGCGACTGGAGGATGTTGCTGTTGCGGATGTCGTGGAAGTAGATCCGCTTGTCGCCGTTCTCCTCCCGGATGACGGCCACCCTGTCGAGCCTTGCCTTGTTGGTCAGGTCGCCCGCGTTGGCGATCGCCTCCAGCAAGGTGATCCTGCCGCTCTCCACGGTGAACGTTCCGTTCTTGCCCACGGCTCCCCAGACGGTGTACTTGAAGTTGAGGAACTCCATGCTCACTATGGGAGCCTTGATGTAGTCGCCGTCGATGATCAGATTCTTGATTCTGTCCGAGGCCTGGCTCAAGGTAAGTCCTTCAAGATGGATGTTTCCAAGGATAGGAAACTCGATGTTTCCCTTGGCGTCGACCTTGTAGCCCGGCTCGTTGGCCGCCGGGGATGACGAGGCTGTTCCGTCCGAGGACATCTTGAACGAGCCGCTCTGGATGTTGAACGGGATGGCGAGCTCCGGCTGCTTGCAGCTGACCGTGATGCCGAGCCTGTCGTTGGCTTGGATGACGGCCTCGTGGGCGGAATCGAAAGGATACCCTGTGCCCGGGGTCATGTCGTTGAGGTAGACGTACTTCTTCGCCGATCCGCAGGAAACGGCCATGCCCAGAAGCGGGATCAGAAGCAGTTGTGACAATCTAGTCTTCATTTTATGATCGATTTTATATTCTTATGACAAACAATGGCGGACTCATCGTCCGGAAGGCAAGTGAGCTCTCCGACCGGAACCCGTTCCGAAAGTCTTGTGAGTGTGTCGTATAGCATCGACTGTAGGTTGGCGTCGCTGTGGATCACGGAGCAGCTCGGAAGCAGCGCGACGAAGGCGGCGACATCCTCTTTTTCCGTGAATATGTCGGCGTCTCCCTGCCTGAGGCGGACGAACCCTCCCACGGGGGCGGACTCGTCGCGGTAGCACGGGGTCTTCCCGCTCCAGGGGGTGCCGAACGCGACGGGCGATCCGTCGATCAGCCTGACGGCGGGATTGTCGTCGTTCAGCAGGTGTGATCCGGGAATATTCTTGAGCCACAGCCTTGCGTGGGTGCTTTTGCCCGTGCCGCTTTTCCCGAGGAAGAGATAAGCCTTTCCGTCCGACACGACGGCGGACGCGTGGATCGACAGCCCCTCGCGGAGGATGACCGCCTGCGCGAACGCGATCCGGAGCATGGAGGAAAGAATGCTGCCGGCAGTGGCGGCATTAGTCTTGATTGATGCGTAAACACTTGAGAATGAAGCGTTTGCTATGAACATACCCAAGGCCTTTCCGTCCCGGCTGCCGCTTAGTTCTACGCAGTAGCGTCCGTCCTCTGTCCTCAGAAGCCTGGTGTGTCCCATGTCGTTGTCATCCGTTTCGACTTCCTTGGCATCTGACGGAATCTCAAGGGGTTCCGCCTGTAGTGTGAGGCGGAGCAGCTCCCGGTGCGGCTCCGGCGCGGACATCTCCCCCGAAGTGGCGCGGAAGTCCTTGAACGACGGCAGAAGCACCTCGATGTCAATTCCTTCCGGAGCGATGACCGAAAAAGTCAGTCCCGCCACCTTGTATGAATATGTCCGTGTCCTCTCCATCATTTATCTTCTGAATCGGCCTTTGCTCAAGTCCATGACTGTACAAAAGTCGTTATTATTTTCTGAATTGTCCCTTGGCAAGGTCAAAAACTGTCCAAAACGCCTCTTTCGGAGCGAACCGCAAAGAGAATCCTGTCCTCCGCAGAAACATCCCCGCCGTCCCCAGCTTTCTCTTGAGCACACCGCTCTTCCCGGTCGCCGGGCCTGCCGAGGCACCCGTCTCCCGGTGCTGCCCGAAATTCCCGCCTTCCTCCACGATCCTCCAGAGCGCCCCGTAAGGCACAATCTTCTCTGAATATGGCAGTTCCGCCTCCGGCAGTCCAATCACTCCCACCAGGAACGAATGCAGAAGCCGGCTCCATTTCACAATCCCGACACGGCGGTAGAACGCGAGGATCCGCCCGCCATATTCATCAATCTTTCCCTCCTCGCTGATCCTGTGGTATGCCATCGCGAGGTCGCAGATCTGACGTAGCCCGATCCCTCTGCCGAGCGCATGTTTAAGAATATGCGAGTTCAGCATCAAGGCGTTGAGGGCAGGGGAAGGCACCCTCAAGCCGTCCGCGATGTCCGTCGGGACGAATTCCCGTGTCTCGTCCAGCTCGCCGGACAGCCTGATGGCGGCAGGGGAGCGCAGGTCGATGATCGCAGGATGATGCTCGACATCGATGCCGTGCCATTCGTAGGTCTGGCTCCCGTCCGGCATCCGCGTCACCGTCACGCCGTGCCTCCTCACCAACTCCACCGCCTTGTCATCCATTGTTTCCCCTGTCACCTTGGCGGGATCAGAGACCGGAAGAGGTGATTCTTTTCCCGGTCGCGGAGCCTGTCGGAGCGGCTGCCTTTCCGGAAAATAAAAATCAATGTCCCCGCACTCACGGTGCGAAGGCTCAGGATAAAGCGCCGCGACCCCCTGGCCTTTCTGCAGCACCGGCCTAAGCCCTTCACTGACAAACAGTCCGGTGAGATCCTTAAGCGCGGCGTTCATCCGCCCGCTGAACTCCTCGATGGCATCCGCGATGACAATCCATTTGGCGAAAACCGCCGGTGAAGGCTGAAGCGTCTCGGGAAGAAGACAGATCCCGTCAAAGACTATTCCGGAGACCGACTGTCTTCTGGACATGGCGAACACCCGCTCCCATTCCTCCTCATCCAGCGGAAACAGTCCCCGGTTCTCGGGAAACTTTCCCCACAGACCCGCCCTTAGCAGGACGAGGAAAGCATCCCGCACTCTTTCCATTTCGCTAAAAGATTATGCACATCGTTCCTCGCCGTCTGGATGTCAACCTCATACTCTCCGCAGAGACATTCCGCCATCTCCTCCTCCGTGAAGTCCATGTCTGAGAATCTCTCCCAGAGAAGGGCGGCCGTCTCGTTCAGGGTGATCACGTCGGTCATGTTGGCCTTGCCTCCGACAGCCTTGACGATCATGTACTTGCCGCCGATCCGGCGCAGGTTTAATGTGGAGTCCAGTCTCATTGTCTTAGAAGATCTTACCGCCAAGAATGGAGGTGACGGTCTTGAATATGATCTGTGTGTCCCTCCACAGCGACCTGTTCTCAAGGTAGTCCAGATCCATCTCAAGTCTTGTCAGCATTTTCTCAAGTGTGCCGGTGTAGCCGTTCGTAAGCGTGGCCTCGGAAAACAGCCCCGGACGAAGCTCGTAGAGACGCTCGTAGTCAGGGTTGACCTCCATTATCTTGTCGATGTAGTATTTTCTTTCCGGCCTCGGCCCGACGAAACTCATGTCCCCCCTGGCGACGCACCAAAGCTGAGGAAGCTCGTCCAGATGGTGATCCCTGAGGAACTTACCGACTTTGGTCACGTGAGTTTAACATTAAATTGTATAATTAATCCATAGTTCTTATTGTAATAAGT